>JGI20166J26741_11525697_pt1 | contig 12426 bp, 4 predicted proteins | sample TergutCu122P5_FD_26741 | JGI IMG/M metagenome (IMG submission 26741) | reverse complement strand
ATAAGGAAATTACCCGAATAGGTTTTCCCTGTCTGCAGCGAAGATTTTGTATCAGGATAAAGATTGATTTCCGACACTTTATAGGTCTTTTTATCATCCAATCCTCTCAGTTTAACAGGTAATGCACTGGAAGCTCCGTATCGGGCGCCAACCAGATAATTGAACATTACCGCCGAATTTTTAGATTTATCCACATACATCAGCGAAGCAGTATTGTTGGTATAAGGGTCGGCTAAACGAAATAAATCGCCTTGCCAAATCGTTTGCTTAATCTCGTTATAGACGGCTATCGCCTGACGACAAAATTGGAAGTCTTTTTCATTCAATTTGCTCACAACAATATCGAACCCCATTTTCCCCATCATGGCAACATCTATCTTGAACTTCATCGGCTGTTTTCCCCAATCGGTCACATGGTTGCAAGAGGCAATAGCCGGATAGAAATAAGAATTTTCCCATTGGATAAAAATTCTGTTGAACGGGTCGGTGTTATCGCTGGGCCAATACTCCGTAAAATAGGGTAATATTCCATAGTCTAATCGACCGCCTCCTCCGGAACACAGCATAATCGGCAATGCAGGATATTTAGTGCGAATACGTTCCAACACATTGTACAGTCCTTTTACGTAATCAATATAAAAATTAGACTGATTTTGTTGCATGGGAGTATAAGCATTATATATTACCGAATTGCAATCCCATTTGATATAAGCTAACCGGGGATTTTTTGTCATCAGATTATCCACGATATCATAAACAAAGTCTTGCACTTTCGGATTGGTCATATCCAACACCAATTGATTCCTGAAATAATATTCATCCCTTTGCGGCTGTTTTATTACCCATTCGGGATGTTTTTCATAGAGTTCGCTTTTAGGATTGACCATTTCCGGCTCTATCCAAATTCCAAATTTGACACTATCGTTTGTTGACGCTTCAACAAGCGCGGGTATGCCGTTCGGCAATTTTGTCTTATTCTCTTGCCAGTCGCCCAAACCTGCATGGTCGTCGTTGCGCGGATATTTATTGGCAAACCATCCGTCATCGAGTAAAAACAGGTCAACTCCAAGTTTTCGGGCATCTTTGATCAACCCTTTCAGTATAGTTTCATTGAAATTAAAAAAGGTAGCTTCCCAATTATTCAATAAGGTAAAACGGCTTCCGTTTCCATCAATTAATTTATAATTTTTCGCCCAACGATGCAGATTTATACTGGCTTCCCCTTTTCCTTTGTCAGAAAAAACGGTTAAAAAACAAGGTGTTACAAAATCTTGTTTGGCTTTGAGAACATAACCGGAAGCATAGTCGTTTATTCCGGCGATGAGCCTCAGAGAATTTTGATTATCCAGCTCCAAATCAGCCCGATAATTGCCGCTCCACTCAATAGAACAGAACAACACATTTCCGTCTTCTTCTGTTGCCGGTTTATCGAAAGAAACCATAAAAACAGGCGGTTGAAATAAATCGGGTCTTGTTCCCAGCTTGGTATCCAATGTTTTGATACCATGAGTAATCTGCGTTTCTTCGGGCTGCATTTCCCTCGCCCAATCGCCATGAAACTGATGCAACCAATAACTGTTTGCCCGCAAATACAAATTAGCAGAAGCGCACTTGTTTAACGTCACGTCTCCTTTTTCATTGTGCCGGATGATGCTCCACTGTTCAATTACATTCTCATTATAATAAGCCTTATAATTCAGTTGAACGGTAAAGTCGTAAACAGGGTCTTTCAAATTGATTGTAACTATTTTAATGTTATCGCTAACAGTCTGAATGTTTTGAGAAACATATTTCAAGTCGAGCGATTTATTTCCATCGGCATGCGTTACGCTGATTGCCGATTCAAACAGATTACGTGAACCGGCAGGCGTATAGGCGGAATTAAGCATTCCTGTATAATCCGATTGACGATATTCTCTGTTTATCTGCTCATATTCCTTTCCGTCGTTCAATTTTTTTCCGTAATATATGAAACGGAGGTTCTTCTGCTCGTCAACCTGCAATACCATCGCATTATTACCGGTTTCTACCGGAATTATGCTTTGAGCTGTAGTAAATATCGGACATGCCATAAAGAGGAATGCCAATGTGTAATTTTTTTGTAATTTTCTCATTATTTAGTTATACCTGAACAGGCTTTATTTTAATGGAAATTTAATGAATTTATTATCATACGGTTCAAATTTTATTTCGTTCACGCTATTTGTAATACCTTCTTCAATGGCATTGACCACTGAAAATTCTACCGGCTTTCCGGTATTGTCCAGTATTTGAAAGGATGTTTGTTTTCCGTCTAACTCGCGCACATTGATAAGTATAAAACTTTTATCTTTTGAAGGAATAGCAGAGGTCATCAGAAAATTGTCGTTATTGAAATGAAAAGCCGAGTAGGAAGTTGCCAATCCGTTCGGTTTTCCTTCCGGCATTACCCGCGCATACATTGGAACGCGAGATTCCCATCCGAATCGGGTTGCCGGAGTGTTAGATAGATTTTTCGATGAGGTCAGATAATAACTCCAATGTAATTCTCCTTCCTGTGAAGCTCTGAAATTAGTAAACCAGTAATTGTTCATTACCCACGAATATACATAAGGTTTTTCGTAAGTTTTTTTGCGTTGATACTGACCTGTATTCATTCCACCTAATTGAAAGAGAGGAATAGTATTACTGCCAACAATGAACTGCGCTTTTTCATTCCTGACAGACACAAAATTTTGTACCGTATTCCAATCGGAAGCTGTTCCTTCTATTTGATTTTTACCCGGATAAAGCATTCCGCCCTGCACGTCGAAACATAGTTTTGCTTGATCCAGTTTGAAGGGAAATGCAACATAAATGCTGTTAGGATTTGTATTGGGAAGTTTGTTGATGGCATAATTTAGTTCTATGCGTTTTTCATGATGAAAAAGCCGCACTTCGATCCGGACTCCGAATCCATCTTCACAGCAAGCCGATTTTCCTTCGATATACAGATTTTGATAAATCGGGCCGTTGGTTCCCTGCTTGATTTGGACATCAGTTAATCCTTTCCGGTTGTAATCTGTAAGTTCATCACGATTCTTAACCGTTTCATAAACGAAAGCTCCTAATTGCCACAGAGAAACACTATCAACCATTTCCAATTGCAATTCTTTATCATACAGACTTTTAATAGATCCTGCCTGAGAATCAAAAGTAATCTTATAAAACGCATTTTCTAATTGATTCGCTGAAGCAACCGGAGGCAATTGCGCCCGGTTTGCCGGTTCTGCGATTATTTGAAAGGTTCGATACCCCGTTGCCGGAATATTTTCGGCATAGATGGCATAATATGTTCCCTCTCTCCGGGAACGAATGGGTTGGGCATCCATTATTTTTCCCTGATCATCTATAATTTTAAACATTTTTCCTTGCGGAATAAGGTCGTGGTCAATAAATACCTCTATCATTCCGAAGCGTGTCCAGTTCAATGTATTGAAAAAGGTTACCGTTGGTTTATCTCCCCGTGAAATATACGGCTGCAATAATCCGGCTGCAGTTTCATATAAACCTTGCGTATTTTTCAGGGCATCCCAGGTATACGACGCTTTTTCCGCCCATTGCACCTCGCTGTTTTCACCGGTAGGATCGGAAATGCTTTCGGCAGCTCCGAAAGTATGTTCATCATAAAACAGCAAGTTTTCGTGAACATGTTGAATTTTTTCAAGCAGATGATCCGATAGCGCCTCCCCTTTTGCCACAGCCATAGACAACATTCCCTGTATGGCAATCATATCCGAATGTGTTTTTCTGGAAGCCGCCGTTTCACGTGCAGCCGATCCAAAACCATCCGTCCACCAGTCGGGATAAGCCATCTGCAATACAGGCAATTCTTTATCGTACTTTACCGTCACGTAATCCATAAATTCATGGATAAGAGCGCTTCTTAATTTCGGGTAAGCATATTTTTCATTCCATCTTCTAATCAAGTCAGCTTCTCTTTTTGAAGGTGGAGAATTATCGGTATTGTATCCCGAATATTGAACCGAAACAGCATCGAAAGGATATTGTTTTTCTTCCAGAGTTTTAAGATATTTGAAGACACCGGGAACAAAATCGTCGAGCGTATTCGCCTTGTCTATTTTCCATGAATTAGCAGTCATGTAATGGTCGGAACGGAAAGAATACATTTGTTTTCCCGAAGGCGACTCCCATTTGTAAAGTGTTGGTTTGTCGAAAGGAAGCAAAGCGCGAGTGGCATTTTCGCCCATCGTGAAATACTTAATACCCAAATCCGGCAGGTAATCTGCCAGACACCAGGCGATTCCGTTGACATCGTCTTGCATGGCCGTTACGACGGGGATTCCCAATTTCTTGATTTCACGAACAGGTTCTAAAAATGCTCTAAGAGAATTTTCATCCACGATTTCCGACATATTGAAAAACATTCCGCTCACTTCGATCTGCCCATCTTTAATACATTTCAAAAATCGTTTAATTTGCTCTTTCGGCCGGTTTTCAAGATATTCACGGACTGCCCACGATGCTTCGCAAGTCCATCTGAATTTGGAGTCGTCCGGATAATCTTTAGTCATTTCACAATAATCAACTGCGTAATCAATATAGCGCAAATGTTCGGCAAGAATTTCCGTTTGAGGTTTCGTATAACCAATATCTGTATGCGTATGCTGAACTAAATATACTGTCCATTTCTTGACCGGAAATACTTTTACTTGTGTGTTACTTATTTCTCCTGATTTGGAAACCAACCGGACGTTAATGTCCTTATCTGCGTGTACTTCGGGAATGCTGATTTCCATCTGTCCGGAACCTTTTGGTATGGTGTATTTTCCAACCGGTTGTCCGTCGACAAAAGCATTTACATCCTGAGCTTTGCCCCAGTTGACAGTTGTGAAAACGATGGGTTGGCGAAGTTCTCCGTTTTTCCCGTAAGTAAGTGCAGGAATAACATTCGGAATAGTTGATATTTCGCTACTCGACAGTTTTCCAATTTTAACCGGACTATCCGTTTCCAACGTAATGTTGTCGAAAACACACCAACTTCCCGATTCATTCCGGATAACAAGCAGATTGGAACCTTTTTGCAGTACGCCGGAAGGAATATCCAATTCTACTTTTAAGTCATGGGAATTGGTTTGATAATTATCTAAATAATTTTGGTTTTCACCTTTTGGAGTTTTCAGCTTTGATTCGAAATTGTTGAGATTGATGTCCAGCACAGGAGGGCCGGTTGGATGAGTTTCCGTGAAATAAAGGGTCAACTTTGCCGGACAACCGGATTGTAGTTGGTCGATTCCGAAACGAATGTAGATTGGTTTGAGACCAAAGCCAGCCCAACTGTCATTGGGTCCGGGAAGCACAAGTGGAAAATCTGTTTTCTCTTTACTGACGCCAATTTCATATAAAATGGCGCCTTCTTTGAATTTTGTACCATACTCTTTATATCCGGAATCATACAATGCAAATTCTTTCGGACTTTGATCGTGGATACCGATTTGCCAAGCCGTGTACGTCGTTTTCTGTGCATGCCCCCAACAGGCGAAAAAGAAAACGAAAATGATTGTGAGACAGAATTTTTTCATTTTTGTTAATATAAATCCGGTAGCAAATATATATAGAATATTGATAAAATCCAACTTGTTCAACATAAGTTAATTTGCTTGTTGTATGTATTTTGTAAGAAATCAATAATCAATCTATTGAAATATTCAGTTTCTGTTTGTTCGTTTTAAAATAGACGTAATCCGTATCAACATGGTCAAGTTGAATATCTCCACTCATTTCGTTTAATTGTACAAAAGTATATCTTTTATTATCAATACTCAAACCAGAAGCGCCGGATATTTTAGGCAAAGCTATGATATATTCTGTTTTCAAAGTAGTTTCGACTTGCAAGTTAAAACTTTGGTTTGTTTTATTCGCTGCTACTCGAATCATTTTATCTCCTGCCGGAACGGAGCATTTTACCCATTTTAGATTTCCTAATTGCGGCTTAATCATGAATGTTTTCCAACCGGCATCTAAGGGAGTGACTCCTGCAACGTATTGAGACAGAAGTGTCAAAGGACCGCCTGCCCAGCCATGATTGATGCTTCCGCCGCCCGCTCCGCCTATCTTCCAATCTTCCCAAAGGGTAGTGAGTTTACTTTCCACCATTGTGCGATAGCGATTTTTCATCCGGTTCAATCCATCTTCGACATTACCTTGTTGAAAATAAGCTTCTAAAATATATTTTTCCATATATGGACCGGCATTGGTATAGCTGTTTAGAAAATTCCGGATTGAACCCCATTGTTCCTTACCGGCAAATCCGGCAAGTACAGCTAATCCATTTGCCCTGTCATCGGTATTTCCGGTGTAATCGGGACTACGATATTCCTGACCATTCCATAAATAAGTATTAACCGCTTGTATAATTATTTTCATTTTCCGGTGGTAAGATTCGGCATCATCTGTATAGCCGAGTAAGAATGCCATATTGGCAGCACTTTCTAATGCCAAGCTATACCATGCGTTTTCCAATACGGTACCATCTATATTATTTCCCCAATCAAACCAATCCCAATCTCCTGCACGATGATTTACCAAACCTTTTTCATTCAAAGACCAGAGCGCTATATATTTTTTAACGTGTGGATAAACATACGCTATAAGCGCAGTATCGCCCGAATAAAGATAATTATTCCAAAAGCCGAATTTTCCTACGGATGCTAACATTTGAGCCGGCAGCTCTTTTTTATACAAGCCCGGGATGGGTGAATGCAATACACTGTCGGGGTTTTGCCAGTCAACCAAGTTACGGATGGCTTTGTCGATCAGCTTATGCCCGTTAAGGTCGCAGCTATAAAGTATTTCGCCTGAAGCGATTACCGCATCGCCCCACCATTGCGAACGTTCTCGGTCGGCATCCTGTATGGCATCGCGCATATTCAGATTCATAGTGTTAAGCGCTTTAATCCATAATTTATTGAAAAATTCATCATCGCATTCAAATTTTCCAATATGTTCGGTTGGGAAACGAGTTTCCCGATAACCAACCGATACCAATTCCACTCCTTTGGGTAATGTATAAAGTATGTGATGACCATTGACGTAATTGAATGCTTCGAATGCTTGTTCACCTTCTTTTGTAACATATTCCGCTCTGACATTATACTCGCTTCCTCCTTTGTAATTATCGCTGCGAATGTCAATCAACCGACCGGCAGGAGACTTTACTTTGAGAAAAGGCGTGATGGAAATATTACGTGGCAACTCAGCTTCGACAATCGTACTGTCGCCCGATTGCATTTGCGTTACCGATACGTAGTTTTGAATTCCTGAATCATACCAATTCGGAAAAGGACGTTCATGCAATTCATTCCACGGTGCACAAGGATAAATTCCCGCTACCTGAGCATTGTCCCAGGCAGAATCGTCGTAATCAGGTTTTTCCCATCCGGAAATATCTTTTCGGGCGTCGAAATGAATATTGAACTCCGGCAACCGAGGGTTTGGGAAAGGTGGAGTAGATTCACTGTAGGCAGGATGTATTTTTACTTTCCATGTTTCGTCTGAACTAATTCTTTTTTTACCTGATGTCAGTAGTGTTAACAAACCGGGTTTACCGCTATTTTTATGACAAAATCCGTCTCTTCCCCAATACCACATTAAAATAGCGATGGTATTTTTTCCTTTTTTCAAATAGGAAGTAATATCAACCTTATCGTAATAAGTATCATTGGGATTAGGTCCTCGTTTAAGTTCCCCCTCGAAAATCACCAATTTTCCATTTATCCATAACCAATATTTTGAATCGACTGCAAGACAAAGTTGTGCAGAAGATGCTTTCTCATCCAAATTAAAATTTTTCCGGAAACAAATCCATTGATTCGGAGCATATTGCGTTTCATCGATTGAAATCCATTTAGTTCCTTCAAAATTGATGGCTTTTGCATTGTTGTTTGCAGGGAAACCAAAGAAAGCGATTAAAAACAATAATATGAATGAGAATTTTATGTGCATATCATTTCAATTCGGACGATTTTGTTTCAATGCTCCAAAATCTTTATTAGGTTTATTACCCATGAAATACTTCAAAACGCCTCCGCTTACAATATCTTTATAGGCAATATAACTTTTGGGATAATTCTTCCCGTTAAGCTCCACACGCTGGATATAAATATTTTCCGGACTATTGTTAATAGCCTCAATTACAAATTTCTTATCTTCCGGTAGATGAATGGTAACTTTATCAAAGTTTGGACTTCCGAAAACGTATATTCCTCCGGCAGGATTTACCGGATAAAATCCAAAGGAAGACATAACATACCAAGCCGACATCTGTCCACAGTCTTCATTGCCAATAATCCCATCCGGTTTATCCGTATAAAATTGATCCATGATAAACCTGACCTTTTCTGCAGTTTTCCACTGCTGACCTGCAAATACATATAAATAAGCGATATGATGGCTTGGCTCATTCCCGTGAGCATATTGTCCTATCAAGCCGGTAATATCATTCGAGGCGTCCGGTCCCATACCGGTAGTTGTAGCAAAAAGTTCATCTAATTTCTTTGTAAAAATATCATCTCCACCAAATAAATCAATTAGTCCATAAGGATCTTGAGGAACAAAAAATGTATATTGCCATCCGTTTCCTTCACAGAAATCGCCTCTTAATCCATGAATGGCAATTACCGGATCATACGGTGTTTTCCAGCTTCCATCCTCGTTCTTAGGACGAATGAAATTAATGGATTTATCGAAATAGGTTTTGTAATATTGTGCTCGTCGGGAGAAATATTTATAATCTTCAGTTTTGCCCATTCTTTTTGCCATTGCAGCAATTCCCCAATCATCTACCGCGTATTCCATAGCGAGCGATGTGCCTTCCGGAACTTTATCGCCGGGAATATATCCTTTTTCTAAAATGTAAGGCATCTGCCGTTGCTTAGGATTAGTAGCCGAAGCCTTTACGGCATGGAATGCACGTTCTCCATCAAAACCTTTAAAGCCTTTCAAGTAAGCATCGGCAACAACCGGAATCGCACTGCATCCCGGCATCAGGTTGGTTTCCCAGCCTTCCAGATGCCAAATAGGAAGTTTTCCCTGCTGATCGAAAATAGATAACAGGGTATTTATCATATTATCTACTTTTTCGGGCTGTAAAATAGTCATCAACGGATGAAGCGTGCGATAAGTATCCCAAAGAGATAATACCGAATAATTTTTCCAGTTATTGGCTATATAAACGCTGTCGTTAATTCCAACTCTAAATTCTCCATTGTAATCGCAATACAGGGAAGGAGCAATCATGGTGTGATAAAAAGCGGTATAGAATACTCGTTTATATGCTTCATCCTGTGTTTCTATATCTACTTTAGACAGTTCATGTTCCCATTTTTCACTGTTTGCCTTAACCGTTTTTTCAAAATTCCAATCATTTATTTCCAAGCGGATATGTTCGGCGGCATTGGCGCAACTTACTGACGACAGACCTACTTTAAACATCACTTCTCCAGGATTGTTTCCGAATGACATTACTCCTTTAGCAGCAATAGTTTTCAATTCCATTCCTGTTTTCTTTATGGAGTCATCGAAAACGGTAAAATCTTTAACAGGCGTGTTGCTTTTCAAAGTGAAAAATACTTTATGCGTACTCCATCCTTTTGAAAAACGGTAACCTTCAAAGGTATAATCATCTATTTGCCGGATATAACTTTCAGTTGCTTTATCGTTAATGCCTTCTTTCAAGTCAATAATTACACGGGCTTGCTCTCCTTTGGGAAAGGTATATCGATGAAATCCTACCCTGTCGGAAGAAGTCAGTTCGGCTTTTATGTTGTAGGAACTTAAAAGTAAAGAATAGTATTCAGGACGGGCAATTTCATTGTCATGTGAATAGTAAGATGCGTATCCGTTGCTTATATCATTTTGATTTCCTTTTTCGGTGCGAATTCGTCCTGTGTAAGGCATAATCAGAATATCTCCCAAGTCAGAGCCTCCGGTTCCACTCAAATGTGTGTGTGAAAAACCAATGACAATGCTATCGGAATAATGATAACCAGAGCACCAGTCCCAGCCTTTGAAAATATTATTCGGCCCCAACTGAACCATTCCGTAAGGCGTGGATGTTCCAACAAATACATGTCCGTGAAAACCGGCGCCAATTATGGGATCAACATAATGAAGTAATCGTTCGTTTTGAAACGCATTGCAAGATAGTATATAAGCGAATAAAACAAATAATAAAAAGACCGTTTTCTTCATAATTCGACTACCACTTTATTTGTAGAACTTTTGAGATTTCTCATCCAAATCCAGCATCCGTTTTCGGTGTAATCCACTTCATAATTTTTAGAATTTTTGAATAGACGTGGGAAAGGTCCGAAACGGATATCCATACTGTCAAATCCTTTGGCGCCTGATATTTCCACTGTGCATTTGCGCAACCACCTTTCATGTTTGATTTTGAAGTTTATCCGGTGTATATTGCCATTATTATCCGTTACAGGAAAATCCACACATTCCATTTCATCCCACAACCAGGGAAGGCGAGGCATAAGTATTAATTTTTTATCTTGACAAGTAGCGCCAACTACCATGCTGAATGCTTTGATGATTTCAGCTTCCTGTACGAGGTTTCCTTCATCGCCGGGATTTTCCATAATTTCCCGCCGTCCTTCCTGGTGTGCCCCAAACTTGTGATCCAATCCCTGTTCATAATTGTCGTAACTGTAGCATTCATGCATCAAAAAAGGATTTTTCTCATAGTGCATTTGAGTAATTACATTTCCGCTATATCCCAAACGGGCAATGCCTTCCAGACATTTACCGTAAGTATTGATGTCGTCAGCCATCAGGGCAGCCTGAGAAAAAAATCCCTGTCCGTAGCCGCCCATTGTTTCATCGTGCCTTCCACCCATGCCTGTCCATCCGGTATTGCTCACGAAGCCGTATTTCCGGAAATATTCTCCTTTGTCCATCCAAGTCCGGAGAAGTTCATAGCTGGCTTGATTCACTTCAGGAAAATTGCAGTTTTTAAGTTGCATCGTTTGATAGTCATATTCCTGAATAAAAGGTAATTGTCTTGTCCAATGCCAGATAGGCCAAGATGTCATTCCCCAGGCGGAAAGGTCAAAGGCGGTGCCATAGCGTCCGTCAATTCCGTTAAACCAGCATCCCTTAGGTGCATAACTGAATTTACCGTCTGAAATAAGATGAGGTAACGCTTCTTTCATCTTTTCACGTAGCGACGTCGTTTTTTCCGAAAGTTCAGATTCACCGCAGGCTTTCGCCATACCGGCAATTTGTTCCAACACCGTGTAGATGCCGTAATTTCCGAAAATACTGTAAGCAAGCAAAAAAGGATTGCCCGGATTGCCTGATAATTCTGAAACGGAAGGCATCAGTCCCCAATAAGGCGAAGATACCATAGACGTATCTATCCAGTTGACAACCGGCTTCAGTCCTTCGCAAAACTCTTTTCCCAACGCAATGTCTTTTCCATTGACACGCCATGTGTTGCATATTGCTGAAATAATCAGTGAATTTCCGTCTAATTCATAACCTGCGCGGGAATTGTTAGTTACCCTGCTTAATTCTCTTCCCCAATGGTCATTAAAATTTTTATGGGATAAAAAATAGCGGCTGATTATTTTTGCTTCCTCTGCAAAACCTAAACGACATAATTCAATGACACCGCGTCCACAGTCACGCGACCACATATCATTGTAATATTGGGGAATACCTTTGGGTTCTGTTGAAGTATGGAAAAATCCGGCAGGAAATTTTGTACTGTCTCCGTATTCGATTTTGTTGAGCATATCTTGAAGTGTTTCTGCAAAAATAGCATTCGCCATTTGAGCAAACTCATCCCCTTCAAAACGTATTCTCGGAATTATTTGTGTTTTAGATGAATTTATTTTGGAATCTCCGTAAACAAAGCTAAAATTTAAAAGAGTTCCTATTGTTACAAGAATAAAGATTCTGTTGAATGTTTTCATTTTATTTTTATTTTATTACAAACACTTTACCACTATTTTTGAACTTTCCAATCCCTGAGATTTAGCCGTGATAGTCAATGTTCCGGGCTCATCCGTCGCTTGCAACATAAGTAATAATTTCCCCATAAACACTTTTTTAGAAAGCGTTTTTGCAGGGGTTACATCTAAAATATCTCCGTTTTCGGTGCCAATCAGTTTATAAGGACCTGTTATCTCAAAATCAACCGGATTGTTTGCCACAGGGACAAATCTGCCTTTAGCGTCTGTGATATCCGCCTCGATACAAATAATATCACGTCGGTTTGCCTGAACTGTTGTTCTATCGGCAATCAGTTTTATTCCGACAGGTTTCGAAGCAGTCGAAACACTTTCGGTCGCTACCTTTTTCCCATCTTTGTAAGCAATAGCCGTAAGCGTTCCCTGTTTATAAGGCACCATCCAGACAATTTGCAATACGTTC
>JGI20166J26741_11525586_pt1 | contig 12427 bp, 9 predicted proteins | sample TergutCu122P5_FD_26741 | JGI IMG/M metagenome (IMG submission 26741) | reverse complement strand
TCATAATTTTTAATTGTTTTTAATTGTCAATCTTATTTATTTTTAATCACTACTTTTGCTTTATGATATACTACTGAATTTGGAGCAACACTTTCGGTAAGCCAAACATTGCCGCCAACCACCGTGTTATGTCCTATCACTGTTTTCCCGCCCAGAATGGTACTTCCTGCATAAATAATCACATTATCCTCAATTGTGGGATGTCGTTTGGTATTTTGCAGACTTTTTTCAACGTACATAGCGCCTAAAGTAACGCCTTGATATATTTTCACATTGTTGCCGATTTCGGTTGTTTCGCCAATCACAATACCCGTTCCATGGTCAATGTAGAAATATTTACCGATAGTAGCGCCCGGATGAATATCAATACCTGTCCTGCTGTGGGCATATTCGGATATGACACGAGGCAGTACGGGAATTTTCATACGGTACAGTTCATTGGCAAGGCGGTAAATCGAAATTGCATAATACCCCGGATAACACAGCATGACTTCTTCCACGCTTTTAGCAGCAGGATCGCACTTCACAAAATGAGCGGCATCGTCCAACAATTGTTCATGTATAGAGGGAATAACCGCAAAAAAACTTTTCGCTAAATCATCCGGCGATTCTTTCAACAAAGGCTCAAGCGAAGAAAGCAAATCGGCAAACAATTGTTGCAACCGTTTCCATTCATCATTCAGCCGGTCGATTTGCATGCTTTTATTTTCATACAACGGAAATAGAAACCGCATCATGTCGTCTATAAACTCGCTGGTTTGTTTCGACGATGGCAAACCTGTTTCGTAGGATTGCATGCGATAAAACAATTCATCAGGAAAATTACTTTTTGATTTCATCTTGATAAAAAAAGAGACGCGGTACGCCGCGCCTCTGCGTTTCCTCTTTAATATTTTTTAATCGTTCTCTGTCATCGACATTGCAGCAAAAGCTCTCGAACGACTGGAAGTAGTCGTCTGAATTTTATCAAAATCAGCTTTATTGCCCACAATAATCTTATCATATTCTTTCAAGCCGGTACCTGCCGGTATCAGATGACCGCAGATAACATTTTCTTTCATTCCTTCCAATTTATCGATTTTTCCGTTGATAGCGGCTTCGTTCAATACTTTGGTCGTTTCCTGGAAAGAAGCAGCCGACATAAAACTGGTTGTCTGCAAAGCAGCTCTTGTGATTCCTTGCAGGACTTGATTTGCCGTTGCCGGAACCGCATCGCGCGTATCGACCAATTTCATATCGCGGCGTTTCAATGCCGAATTTTCATCGCGCAATTTACGGGCGGTAACGATTTGTCCGGGTTTCAAATTGGGTGAATCGCCGGCATCCAATACTACCTTTTTACCCCAGATACGATCGTTTTCTTCCATCACTTCCTGTTTATCTACTAATTGCTGTTCGAGGAAGCGCGTGTCGCCCGGTTCGACAATTTCTACTTTACGCATCATCTGCCGTACAATCACTTCAAAGTGCTTATCGTTGATTTTCACACCCTGCAAACGGTAAACATCCTGCACCTCGTTTACAATATATTCCTGAACTGCTGTTGGTCCATTAATTGCCAATATGTCGGAAGGAGTTATCGCTCCGTCGGAAAGGGGCGTGCCTGCTCGAACGTAATCGTTTTCCTGTACCAGTATTTGCTTGGATAATGGAACCAAATAGGTTTTAAATTCACCGGATTTGGACGTAACAATCACTTCACGGTTTCCTCGTTTGATTTTGCCGAAAGAAATTTCTCCGTCAATCTCGGAAACTACTGCCGGATTGGACGGATTCCTTGCTTCAAACAATTCGGTTACACGCGGAAGCCCCCCCGTGATGTCGCCGGTTTTACCCACTGCACGCGGAATCTTGACCAATACTTCACCCATCTTAATTCCGTCTCCTTCCTCTTTCACAATGTGAGCGCCCAAAGGTAAATTGTAAGTTTTCTGAATATTGCCTTCTTCATCCAAAATATGAGCGGCAGGAACTTTGGTTCTGTCCCTAGATTCCATAATGATTTTTTCCCGTAAGCCGGTCGTATCATCATATTCTACTTTGTATGTAGTATTTTCTATCAAATTTTCAAATTGAATTTTACCGGGTACTTCAGATACAATAACTGCATTGAAAGGATCCCATTCGATAATCACATCGCCCTTGTGAATTTCGGTTCCACTTTTGAAAAACAATTTAGCTGCATAAGGGATATTGTGAGACGATAAAATGATTTTTGTATGCGGATCGACAATGCGCAACTCCGACAAACGGCTGATTACAATTTGATATGGATTTTCGGTATCGTCAGTAATAGTCACGGAACGAACTTCATCAATTTCAAGAATACCATCGTATTTGGATGTTACATTATTTTCCGTAGCAATATTAGAAGCAATCCCGCCCACGTGGAAAGTACGCAAAGTCAACTGCGTCCCCGGTTCTCCGATCGACTGAGCGGCAATAACGCCTACCGCTTCACCTCTTTGTACCATCCTGCCATTAGCTAAATTACGTCCATAGCATTTTGCACAAACGCCTTTTTTAGATTCACATGTTAATACAGAGCGGATTTCAATGCGTTCAATCGGGGAATTTTCGATAATCTCGGCTTTATCTTCGGTGATTTCATCGCCCGAACGAACAATTATCTCTCCTGAAATAGGATGCTGGATGTCGTGGACAGAAACCCGTCCTAAAATTCGCTCGTAAAGCGAAGCAACCACATCTTCATTATTCTTTAATTCAGTAGCAACCAATCCGCGTAAAGTACCGCAGTCTTCCTCATTGATAATCACATCGTGAGAAACATCCACCAGACGGCGAGTCAGGTATCCGGCATCGGCAGTTTTCAAAGCCGTATCTGCCAAACCCTTACGAGCGCCGTGCGTAGAAATGAAATATTCCAGCACCGACAGTCCTTCTTTGAAATTCGAAAGAATCGGATTTTCGATAATTTGTCCGCCCTCAGCTCCGCTCTTTTGTGGTTTTGCCATTAATCCACGCATACCGGATAGCTGACGAATTTGTTCTTTTGAACCCCGCGCACCCGATTCAAGCATCATACATACCGAATTAAAACCTTGGTCGTCTTCACGCAACTGCTTCATCAAGATGTCGGACAAACGCGAATTAACATGCGTCCATATATCAATAATCTGGTTATAGCGTTCATTAAACGTAATGAATCCCATATTATAATTATTCAGAATCTGCTCTACTTCATCGTAGCCTTCCTTTACTAAATCTTCTTTTTCTTTTGGAATAATAATATCTTCCAAATTGAACGACAAACCGCCTTTGAAAGCCATCATATACCCCAAATCTTTAATGTCATCGAGGAATTGAGCAGTTGTAGCGACGCCGCAGATTTTAATTACTTTACCAATAATGTCGCGTAACGATTTTTTAGAAAGGATTTCATTGATATAGCCCACTTCTTTTGGTACAAACTGATTTACAATAACTCTTCCAATCGAAGTTTCAATGAAATGATTCACAGGTTGCCCATCCTGAATATCATCTACGAATATCCAAACAGGCGCATTGATATCTACCTTTTTCTCGTTATAAGCAATGATGGCTTCTTCCGGTCCATAGAATTTCATTCCTTCGCCCTTAGCGCCTTTGCGAAGACGGGTAATATAATATAATCCCAATACCATATCCTGTGAAGGAACGGTAATTGGCGCTCCATTTGCAGGATTTAGAATATTATGAGAAGCAAGCATTAACATTTGCGCTTCAAGGATAGCTTCATTTCCAAGCGGCAGATGCACAGCCATTTGATCGCCATCGAAGTCAGCGTTAAACGCTGTACAGGATAGCGGATGCAACTGAATGGCTTTCCCTTCTATTAATTTTGGCTGGAATGCCTGAATGCCCAGACGGTGCAGAGTAGGAGCGCGGTTCAATAAAACAGGATGCCCTTTCATCACATATTCCAGAATATCCCATACGACCGGTTCTTTCCTATCGACAATCTTCTTGGCTGATTTTACCGTTTTCACAATTCCTCTATCTATCAGTTTGCGAATAACAAACGGTTTATAAAGTTCGGCAGCCATATTTTTGGGGATGCCGCATTCGTGCATTTTCAGTTCGGGTCCTACTACAATGACCGAACGGGCTGAATAATCTACACGTTTACCCAACAAATTTTGGCGGAAACGTCCCTGTTTTCCTTTTAAACTATCAGACAAAGACTTCAACGGTCGATTCGCCTCTGTTTTTACTGCGCTCGATTTGCGGGAATTGTCGAATAAAGAATCTACGGCTTCCTGAAGCATGCGTTTTTCGTTCCTCAGAATCACTTCGGGCGCTTTGATGTCGATCAGGCGTTTCAAGCGATTATTGCGAATGATTACTCGACGATACAAATCGTTCAGGTCGGAAGTAGCAAAACGTCCCCCATCCAATGGAACTAACGGACGCAATTCAGGAGGAATAACCGGAACTACTTTCACCACCATCCATTCGGGACGATTTCGTCCTTTCGACAAACGAAACGATTCTACCACTTGAAGCCGCTTCAAGGCTTCGCTTTTTCGTTGCTGAGAAGCATCATTACTTGCTTTATGCCGCAAATCGTATGACAAAGTATCCAAATCCAATTTTTCCAAAAGGTCGTAAATGGCTTCAGCGCCCATTTTGGCAATAAATTTATTCGGATCGCTATCTTCCAATGTCTGATTATTTTTAGGAAGATTATCAATAATATCTAAATATTCTTCCTCCGATAGCAAGTCATAAATAGCCTTATCGGCAACAATTCCGGGTTGAATTATAACATAGCGTTCATAATAAACAATCGAATCCAACTTTTTAGTTGGCAATCCCAGCAGATAACCGATTTTATTTGGCAATGAACGAAAATACCAGATATGTGCAACCGGTACAACTAAATGAATGTGTCCCATTCGTTCGCGGCGAACTTTCTTTTCGGTTACCTCCACTCCGCAACGGTCGCAAACAATTCCTTTGTAACGGATACGTTTGTACTTACCGCAGTGACATTCATAATCCTTTACCGGTCCAAAAATACGCTCGCAAAATAAACCGTCGCGTTCGGGTTTATACGTTCGGTAGTTGATTGTTTCAGGTTTCAAAACCTCCCCGCTGGATTGTCCCAATATTTCATCAGGGGATGCTAATCCAATTGATATTTTGGAAAAATTACTTTTTGTCTTAATTTCTTTTCTGAAAGCCATAACCTTATATTTTTTTACCTCTCCCCCTGCCCCCTCCCCAAAAGGGAGGGGGAGTCCGGAACTTTAATATTTCCTCTTTAATTATTTAAAGAAACTTTGATTTCTTCGCTTTCCCCTCCCTTTTGGGGAGGGGGCAGGGGGAGAGGTGTTTTAAATTTATTCTAATATGATACTTAACCCCAAGCCTCTCATTTCATGCAACAACACATTCAACGATTCCGGTATTCCGGGTGTTGGCATCGGATCTCCTTTCACGATTGCTTCGTAAGCCTTGGAACGACCAACCACATCGTCAGATTTAATCGTCAATATTTCCTGCAGAATAAAAGAAGCGCCAAAAGCTTCCAAAGCCCAGACTTCCATTTCTCCAAACCGTTGTCCTCCGAATTGCGCTTTACCACCCAATGGCTGCTGGGTAATCAAAGAATAGGGTCCGATAGAACGGGCATGCATCTTATCATCTACCATGTGTCCTAATTTCAACATATAAATCATGCCAACTGTTGCCGGTTGATCGAATCGCTCACCCGTACCGCCGTCAAACAAATAGGTCTTACCATATCGTGGAACTCCTGCTTTGTCTGTCCATTGGTTCAAATCGTCCATTGAAGCGCCGTCAAAAATAGGAGTAGAAAATTTCACGCCTAAATTGTGTCCTGCCCAACCCAAAACCGTTTCAAAAATCTGTCCCAAGTTCATACGCGAAGGTACGCCCAATGGATTCAAAACAATATCCACAATCGTTCCGTCAGCAAGAAAAGGCATATCTTCGTCTCGTACAATACGCGAAACAATCCCTTTGTTTCCATGACGCCCCGCCATTTTATCACCTACTTGCAGCTTTCGTTTTTTGGCAATATAAACTTTCGCCATCTGAACAATTCCAGTAGGAAGCTCGTCTCCAATCGTATAATCGAATTTTTTCCGTCTTAATTCAGCGTCTAATTCTTTATATTTCTTTAAGTAATTGACGATCACATCGCGTATCATTTCGTTTTTCAACGGATCAGTCGTCCATTTCGACACTTGCACAGAGGCATAATCGATTTTCTGTAAATCTTCTTTCGTGAATTTCGTACCTTTAGGAATCAATTCAACATTCATAAAGTCTTTAACACCTTGTGAAACTTTACCTTCCGTAAGACTCAGCAATTTTTCTATCAATATGCCTTTCAACTGACTCACGTTATCATCAAAGGCGTCGTCCAGTTGCGGAAGTTTCGCCTTATCGCTCAATTTCGATTTTTTCTGTTTGATGCCTGCTTTTGAGAAAAGACTTTTCCCGATAACTACCCCGTTTAGCGAAGGAGAAGCTTTTAGAGAAGCATCTTTTACATCTCCTGCTTTTTCACCAAAGATTGCTCGAAGCAATTTTTCTTCCGGCGATGGATCCGATTCGCCTTTCGGCGTAATTTTACCAATTAGTATATCGCCCGGTTCTACTCGAGCGCCCAAACGGATAATTCCATTTTCATCCAAATTGCAGGTAGCATCTTCGCTTACATTTGGTATATCAGATGTTAATTCTTCAACACCTCGTTTTGTCTCACGCACTTCAAGAATATATTCATCGACATGTACAGAAGTAAAAATATCTTCTCTGACTACCCGTTCGCTGATAACAATAGCATCCTCGAAATTGTAACCTTTCCATGGCATGAATGCCACTTTCAAATTCTTTCCTAAAGCCAGTTCTCCGCTTTCGGTACAAAATCCTTCTGTCAGAATCTGATCTTTTGCTACTCTCTCGCCTTTTTTCACAACAGGATGCAAGTCGATAGTTGTATTTTGATTGGTTTTCCTGAATTTAGGTATAATATAGGACTTAACTGCCGAATCAAAACTGACAAATTCTTCATCAACCGTTCTATCGTATTCAATATCAATACGCGTTGAATCAACGTATGTAACTGTTCCACTTCCTTCTGCGGAAATTTGAGTACGGGAATCTTTTATCAATTGACCTTCAATTCCGGTTCCAACAATCGGCGCTTCCGGATTCAACAAAGGAACCGCTTGGCGCATCATGTTTGATCCCATCAAAGCACGGTTGGCATCGTCGTGTTCAAGGAAAGGAATCAACGCTGCGGCAATCGAAGCAATCTGAGTTGGCGAGACATCCATAAGCATCACTTCTTCAGGTGAAACTACCGGATAATCGGCATCCTGACGTGATTTGATTCGCAAACCTGTGAAACGTCCATCGTCATTCAGGGGTGCATTTCCCTGTGCAATAATTTTGCTTTCTTCTTCTTCCGCCGTTAAATAAACAATACCTTTCTGAGTTAAATCCACTTTTTTACTTTCAACTCTCCGGTAAGGAGTTTCGATGAAACCCAGATTATTGATTTTTGCATAGACGCAAAGCGAAGAAATCAAACCGATATTTGGTCCTTCCGGCGTTTCAATCGGACAGAGGCGTCCGTAGTGCGTATAGTGCACATCGCGTACTTCAAAACCGGCACGTTCGCGCGATAGACCGCCGGGGCCTAAAGCCGACATACGGCGTTTATGCGTAATCTCAGCCAATGGATTCGTTTGATCCATGAATTGCGATAAAGCATTCGTACCAAAGAACGAATTAACTACCGACGAAATTGTTTTTGCATTAATCAAATCAATCGGCGTGAATACTTCATTATCCCGGACATTCATGCGTTCGCGAATCGTGCGCGCCATTCGCGCTAACCCGATTCCAAACTGATTATAAAGTTGTTCGCCAACTGTACGGACACGGCGATTGCTCAAATGGTCGATGTCGTCCACATTGGCTTTCGAGTTAATCAATTCAATTAAATACTTGATGATCTCGATAATATCTTCTTTTGTCAGGATTTTTACATCAATTGAAGTTGTTAAATTCAATTTTTTATTGATTCTGTAACGTCCTACTTCGCCCAAATCATACCTTTTCTCAGAGAAGAATAGATTCTGAATGACTTCCCTTGCACTTGCATCGTCGGCAGGGTCGGCATTTCGCAATTGACGGTAGATATAAACGACTGCATCGCGTTCAGAGTTACTTGGATCTTTTTGTAATGTATTGTATATAATTGCATAATCCGACAAGTTCTGATCATCTCGATGCAAAAGCACCGTTTGGACGCCCGATTCGAGAATTTCTTCCACATGGTGGGCTTCAATTACGACTTCCCGATCGATTAATACCTCGTTTCGTTCGATGGATACTACTTCTCCTGTATCTTCATCCACAAAGTCTTCTACCCACGTTTTCAAAACGCGGGCGGCTAATTTCCGTCCGATGGCTTTATTGAGATTGGTCTTGTTTACTTTAATCTCTTCTGCTAAATTAAATATTTCCAGTATATCTTTGTCGCTCTCGAAACCAATAGCTCTTAATAGCGTAGTTACAGGCAATTTCTTTTTACGGTCAATATAAGCATACATGACATTGTTTATATCGGTCGCAAATTCTATCCATGAACCTCTGAATGGAATTATCCGTGCAGAATACAACTTGGTGCCGTTGGAATGTATGCTTTGCCCAAAAAATACGCCCGGAGAGCGATGCAGCTGGGAAACAACTACCCGTTCAGCTCCGTTGATTACAAACGTCCCCTTTTCTGTCATATAAGGGATAGGGCCCAGATAAACATCCTGGACAACGGTGTCAAAATCTTCATGATCGACATCCGTACAATAAAGTTTTAACTTTGCTTTCAACGGTACGCTATAGGTCAATCCGCGCTCGATACATTCTTCTATGGTGTAACGCGGCGGATCTATATAGTAATCCAAAAATTCGAGCACAAAGTTATTTCGTGTGTCTGCAATCGGAAAATTTTCTGCAAACACTTTATATAGTCCCTCATTTTTTCTCTTTTCCGGAGGAGTATCTAACTGCAGAAAGTCTTGAAAAGACTTTAATTGTACTTCGAGAAAATCCGGATATTCAAGCGGCTTTTTAATCGAAGCGAAATTGATTCTTTGATTATTTATTGTTGAAGACATAGAGGCGGAATTTGGAACTTAATTAAATGAAATGAAAGCAACAAAGAAGAAGAAAACAATAGAAAAGTGTTGAGTTTTTCAAATTACATATCGTCAAAGCAACGGCGTTAGGCTGAAGCAACCCAGATAAAAACCGGATTGCTTCGCTACGCTCGCAATAACGATAGAACTAACTTAACATTATTTTCATTTACTTCATCGATAGAATTGAATAAGCATTATTTAAGTTCTACTTCAGCTCCTCCATCTTCCAGGGATTTCTTTAATGCTTCAGCTTCATCCTTAGAAATGCTTTCCTTTATAGTGGACGGAGCGCTGTCAACAAGTTCTTTCGCTTCTTTCAAACCAAGACCAGTCAATTCCTTAACTGCTTTTACGATTGCCAGCTTGTTTGGTCCCACACCTTTAAGAACCACGTCGAAAGACGTTTTTTCTACTTTTTCTTCTACGGGAGCAGCAGCAGGTCCGGCAGCAACAGCAACAGCTGCAGCTGCAGGTTCAATACCATATTCCGATTTCAAAATTCCAGCAAGTTCGTTTACTTCTTTTACGGTTAAGTTTACCAATTGTTCAGCAAAAGCTTTTAAATCTGCCATATTTGTACGATTTTAAATGTTTATTTATACTTTTATTTAGTTTTTTCTTCGAGTGTTTTCAACACGCCGACAATAGTTTGTCCACCCGATTGAAGAGCAGAAATCACATTCTTGGCAGGAGATTGCAACAAAGCAATTACATCGCCAATTAATTCATTCTTGCCCTTAATAGAAATGAGTAGTTCGAGATTTTCTGCGCCAACATAAAAACTTTCTTGAACATAAGCGGCTTTTAATTTAGGAATATCGGTTCCTTTCGCAAATGTTTTGATCAATTTGGCGGGGTTATTGGCATTGTTCGAAAACATAACTGCCGTATTTCCCTTCAATGCAGTATCTAACGAGGAAAAATCTCCATTTACTTTTTCTAATGCTTTTTTAAACAAGGTGTTTTTTACAACAACCAATTTAATTTCCTGTTTATTACACTCCCTTCTCAGGCTGCTGGTTTTTGCTGCATTCAATGTAGCAATATCCGTCAGATAGAAGTTTGAATAATTTCCAATTGTTGTAGCAATCTGTTCAATAACAGCGGTTTTATCTTCCTTTTTCATAATTCAATCTTATTAAATTTCATCAATTGATTTGGGATCGATTTTAAGACCCTGACTCATTGTATTTGAAAGATAAACGCTCTTAATGTATGTACCCTTAGCTGTAGTAGGCTTTAACTTGATAAGCGTAGCAACAAATTCTTTCGCATTTTCGCGAAGTTGATCAGGAGTGAAAGATACTTTTCCAACAGAAGTATGCACAATACCGGCTTTATCTACTTTAAAGTCGATTTTGCCCTGTTTTACTTCTTTCACAGCCATAGCTACATCATTGGTAACCGTCCCGCTTTTGGGATTGGGCATTAAGCCGCGCGGACCCAATATCCTTCCTAAAGCGCCAATTTTACCCATAACAGCCGGTTGTGTGATAATTACATCTATATCCGTCCAGCCGCCTTTAATCTTTTCGATATATTCATCAAGCCCTACATGATCGGCTCCTGCTTCTTTCGCAGCAGTTTCCTGATCGGGAGTTACCAATGCGAGAACCCTAACCTGTTTACCGGTTCCATGAGGAAGTGAAACCACCCCTCTAACCATTTGGTTCGCTTTACGAGGGTCAACACCGAGACGAACGTCGATATCGACGGAAGCGTCAAATTTGGCAGTTGCAATTTCTTTTACCAAAACTGATGCTTCTTTCAGTGTATATACTTTCCCTGCTTCAATTTTGCTTAAAGCCAACTTTTGATTTTTTGTCAGTTTACTCATATCTCTATTGAAGTTATTAATTGTTAACAGGGAATGCCCCTTTTACCGATATGCCCATGCTTCTGGCTGTTCCTGCCACCATTTTCATAGCCGAATCCAGCGAAAAACAATTCAAGTCTCCCATTTTGTCTTCTGCAATGATTTGCACTTGTTCCCAAGTGATTTCACCCACTTTTTTACGGTTGGGTTCTGCTGACCCGCTTTTTTGTTTGGAAGCATCCAATAATTGAATCGCTACCGGCGGATTTTTTACAACAAAATCGAAAGACTTGTCGGTATAATAAGTAAGCACCACAGGCACTACTTTACCGGTTTTGTCTTGAGTTCTGGCATTAAATTGCTTGCAAAACTCCATTATATTAATCCCTTTCGATCCTAAAGCAGGACCTATGGGGGGAGAAGGGTTTGCTGCTCCTCCTTTAATCTGTAATTTTAGCTGTCCAGCAATCTCTTTTGCCATTTGTTAATAATTTAAATTTATAATCACTTTGCGGAGATTCTATTTTTTAGAATTCCTTTTTGAAAAGAACATTTGAAGAGCGTAACCTAATCGCATCATTCTTTTTCCACTTGTAAATATCCTAACTCGAGAGGTGTTCCCCGGCCAAATATTTTTACGAGAACAATCAACTTTTTCTTTTCAGGATTGATTTCTTTTATTTCTCCATGAAAACCGTTGAATGGACCAAAAATCACTTTAACCGTTTCGCCAACATAATATTGGACATCGAATTCTTCAGGTTGTTCCTGTAATGCGTCCACTGTACCCAGAATTCTGTTTACTTCAGACGTGCGCAAAGGAACCGGCTTGTTTCCTCCGAGAAATCCAATAACCCAATTGACATTTTTCAGGAAGTGTACGACCTCGCCTACCAATGCTGCTTCAATAATCACGTAACCGGGAAGATAAGCGCGCTCTTTGAGGACTTTCTTTCCATTACGCTGTTGAAAGACTTTCTCGGTAGGAATCAAGACTTGAGAAATATAATTTTTCAAGTCTGTATTTTTAATTACAGCTTCAAGATACTCCTTCACTTTATTCTCTTTACCACTAATGGCGCGGAGAACGTAAAATTTCTTTTCTATTTCAGACATCTTTTAATTAAAAGATTTTATCGTAAAAGAAATGCACAACGGATTTAAAACTGAAATCAATAACAAACAACACAATCGCCATTATAAGGGAAGCAATCATTACGACGACGGTACTGCTTGTCAATTCCTGTTGAGTTGGCCAAGACACCTTATGTACAAGTTCATTATAAGATTCTTTGATGTAACTGATAATTTTATTCATTTGTCATTATCATCATTTTATTTTTCTGCACGGGTCGAAAGGCTCGAACTCTCGACCTACGGTTTTGGAGACCGTCGCTCTACCAACTGAGCTAGACCCGTGTATTTA
>JGI20166J26741_11525474_pt1 | contig 12428 bp, 22 predicted proteins | sample TergutCu122P5_FD_26741 | JGI IMG/M metagenome (IMG submission 26741) | reverse complement strand
ATGGACGCCGCCAACGAGACCGGCGCCTCGATCAAGCGCAAGGAAGACCTCTTCAAGATGGCCGAAGCGAACCGTGCGTTCTCGCACTATCGCTGGTAGGCTGGGAGTCCTGGATCATGGCAGAGAAGCGCTATCCACTCGAGGCGACCCGTAACATCGGGATCATGGCTCACATCGACGCGGGTAAGACCACGACGACCGAGCGTATCCTGTATTACACGGGCGTCAATCATAAGATCGGCGAGGTGCACGAGGGCGCCGCGACCATGGACTGGATGGAGCAGGAGCAGGAGCGGGGTATCACGATCACGAGCGCCGCGACGACCTGCTTCTGGAAGGACCATCGTATCCAGATCATCGACACGCCGGGCCACGTCGACTTCACGGTCGAGGTGGAGCGCTCGCTGCGTGTCCTGGACGGAGCTGTCGCGGTCTTCTGTGCGGTCTCCGGCGTCGAGCCCCAGTCCGAGACCGTCTGGCGTCAGGCCGAGACCTATCATGTGCCCAGGATCGCCTATGTGAACAAGATGGACCGCACCGGCGCCGACTTCTCGCGCGTCGTCGACATGATCCGCGACCGCCTCAGCGCCGTTCCCGTCGTGATCCAGCTGCCGATCGGCGCTGAGGATAACTTCACGGGCATCATCGACCTGGTCGAGATGAACCAGATCAAGTTCCACGCTGAGGACCTGGGCGCGCACCCCACGATCGAAGAGATCCCTGAGGACTATCTTGAGGCCGCGACCAAGGCGCGCCACGATATGATCGAGGCCATCGCCGACGTCGACGAGGACATCATGATGAAGTTCCTCGAAGACGAGGAGATCTCGCCAGGCGAGATCAAGGCGGGGCTGCGCAAGGGCACGATCGACTGCCAGTTCAATCCCGTGATCTGCGGTTCCTCGTTCAAGAACAAGGGCGTCCAGCAGATGCTCGACGCCGTCATCGACTTCCTGCCGAGCCCGCTCGACATCCCGCCGATCAAGGGTCACGCCCTCAAGACCGGCGAGGAGGTCACGCGCCCGGCCGACCCGAAGGGTCCCTTCGCGGCGCTGGCCTTCAAGATCATGACCGATCCCTTCGTGGGCAAGCTCACCTACTTCCGCGTTTACTCCGGTACGCTTGCCAGCGGGTCCTACATCTATAACAGCACCAAGGACAACAAGGAGCGCATCGGGCGCCTGCTGCAGATGCACGCGAACAGCCGCCAGGACGTCGAGGTCGCCAGCGCTGGTGACATCGTCGCGGCGGTGGGGCTCAAGAACACCACGACCGGCGACACGCTCTGCGAGGAGAAGAACCCCATCGCGCTGGAGTCCATGGTGTTCCCCGATCCGGTCATCGACATCGCCATCGAGCCCAAGACCAAGGCTGAGCAGGACAAGCTCTCAAACGGCCTGGCTAAGCTCTCTGAGGAGGATCCGACCTTCCAGGTCCACACCGACCAGGAGACCGGGCAGACGATCATCGCCGGCATGGGCGAGCTGCACCTGGAGGTCATCGTCGATCGCCTGGTGCGCGAGTTCAGTGTCGAAGCCAACGTCGGCAAGCCGCAGGTCGCCTATCGCGAGACTGCGGGCAAGCGCGTCGATAACGTCAACGAGAAGTTCGCGCGTCAGACCGGCGGCCACGGTCAGTACGCCCACGTGATCATCAACCTGATCCCTCGCGAGCCGGGCGAGGGCTATCTCTTCGAGAACAAGATCGTCGGGGGCGCGGTGCCCAAGGAATATATCCCGGCGGTCGACAAGGGGATCCAGGAGGCTCTGGGCTCCGGCGTGCTTGCCGGATACCCGACCGTCGACGTTGCCGTCGAGCTGGTCGACGGCTCCTATCACGAGGTCGACAGTTCCGAGATGGCCTTCAAGATCGTCGGGTCGATGGCCATCAAGGAGGCCCTGCGCAAGTCGAGCCCCGTCCTGCTCGAGCCCGTCATGGACGTCGAGGTCGTGACTCCCGAGGAGTTCATGGGCGACGTCATGGGCGACCTCTCCAGCCGTCGCGGACACATCGAGGGCATGGAACCGCGGGGATCTGCTCAGGTCGTGCGCGCGAAGGTACCGCTGTCCGAGATGTTCGGTTATTCCACTGACCTGCGCAGTAAAACGCAGGGTCGTGCCGTTTATTCGATGCACTTCAAGGCGTACGAGCAGGTGCCGAAGTCGGTCGCAGAAGAGATCGCGGCCAAGTCCGGCACAGGCCAGTAGGCTTGAGGAAGCTTCAAGGAAAGGAACTGAAGTGCCTGGTCAAAAGATAAGGATCCGACTCAAGGGCTACGATCACGAGGTGGTCGACCAGTCCACGGCCAAGATCGTCGAGGTCGCCCTGCGCACCGGCGCCAAGGTCGTCGGTCCTGTGCCGCTGCCAACCTCGCGCAACCTCTACTGCGTGATCCGCTCGCCGCACAAGGACAAGGACAGTCGTGAGCAGTTCGAGATCCGCACGCACAAGCGACTGATCGACATCCTCGACGCGACGCCGAAGACCGCCGACTCCCTGGGGCGTCTTGATCTTCCGGCCGGCGTCGAGATCGAGATCAAGGCGTAAGGGGGCCGACATCATGACGACCATCTTAGGAAAGAAACTGGGCATGACCCAGGTCTGGACCGAGGACGGCAACCTGCTTCCGGTGACCGTCATCGAGGCCGGTCCCTGCACGGTCGTGCAGGTCAAATCCGCCGCCGGCGCCGACGGCTACGACGCGATCCAGATCGGCTTCGAGCAGGTCTCAGAGGACCGGGTCAACCTGCCGCTCGCCGGCCACTTCGCCAAGGCGAAGGTCGAGCCCTGCAAGTATCTGGCGGAGGTCCGCCTGGACAGTACCGCGGACCTGAAGCCCGGCGACACGATCACCGTGGACGCACTCGCCGATGCCAAAGAGGTCAGCGTCAGCGGCGTCAGCAAGGGCAAGGGTTTCGCGGGCGTGCACAAGCGTCACGGCTTCAAGATGGGGCCGGGCGGTCATGGCTCGCACTTCCACCGTGCCCCGGGTTCCGTGGGTCAGGCCTCGACGCCCTCGCGGGTGTTCAAGGGCAAGAAGCTTCCCGGGCAGCTCGGTACGGACAAAGTGACCGTGCGCAACCTGGATGTAGTCAAAGTCGACGCCGAGCAGAACCTGCTGCTCGTACGCGGCGCGGTGCCGGGAGGCAAAGGCGCGCTGCTGACGATCACGGCGACGAAGTAGAAGTAAAGGACGCGGTAACCGATCATGGCAACTTTGAAAGTGAAAGACCTGAGTGGGTCCAGCGCAGGTACGGTGAAGGCGGCTGATGCGGTCTTTTCCATCGAGCCCAACACCTTCGCTCTGCACCAGGTGGTCAGAAGCCAGCTTGCCGGGCTGCGCGCGGGCACGCACAGTACCAAGACCCGCGGCAAGGTCCGCGGCGGCGGCAAGAAGCCCTGGCGCCAGAAGGGCACCGGACGCGCCCGCCAGGGCACGATCCGCGCGCCCCAGTGGAAGGGCGGCGGCGTGGTCTTCGGACCCCAGCCGCGCAGCTATGCCTTCCCGGTGAACAACAAGGTCGTCAAGCTGGCCATGCGCTCGGCGCTTTCTGCCAAGCTGGCAGACGGCGAGCTCACCATCGTCGACGGGATGACCTTCGACGCGCCCTCGACCAAGGCGGCCGCGGCCGCCATCGCGAAGCTGGGACTTGCCGACAAGAAGGTCACGGTCATCGTGGGATCAGACGACGACAACGCCTACCTGAGCTTCCGCAACCTGCCGTATGTGCGCCCACTCTTCGCCTTCGAGGTCAACGCCTATGACCTCGTCGACAACAGCGCGCTCGTCATCGCCAAAGAAGCCCTGGGCTTCATCGAGGAGGTGCTGTCCTGATGCTGGATGCACGCCAGATCATCATCAAGCCGATCGTCTCTGAGAAGGCCTTCGATCTGCAGTCGGAGCACAACAAGTACACCTTCAAGGTGCACAAAGACGCGACGAAGCCCCAGATCGCAGCGGCCCTCGAAGAGATCTTCAACGTACAGGTCGTCAAGGTCAACACGCTCAACGTGACGGGCAAGCCGCGCCGCGTGCGCTACGCCAAGGGCAAGACGGCGGACTGGAAGAAAGCGATCGTCACGCTGGCCGAAGGTGACTCGATCGAGATCTACCCGAGTCAAGGTTAAGGAGACAGGCGAAGACCATGGGAATCAAGAAGTACAAACCGACTTCACCGGGACGTCGCGGTATGTCGGTCTCCGATTTCTCGGAGATCACGACGACCACGCCCGAGAAGTCACTATTGGCCCCGCTGCCCAAGCAGGCCGGCCGCAACAACAACGGCCGCATCACGGTGCGCCATCAGGGCGGCGGGCACAAGCGTCGCTACCGCATCGTCGACTTCAAGCGCAACAAGGACGGTGTTCCGGCCAAGGTCGCCTCGGTCGAGTACGACCCCAACCGCTCGGCGCGCATCGCGCTTCTGCATTACGCGGACGGCGAGAAGCGCTATATCCTGGCCCCGAAGGGCCTGGAGGTCGGGAGCAAGGTCGAGAGCGGTCCTGAGGCTGACATCCGCCCCGGCAACGCCCTGCCGCTGGCCAACATCCCCGTCGGTACCATCGTGCACGCCGTCGAGATGAACCCGGGCCGCGGCGCCGCGCTCGCGCGCAGTGCCGGCGCCTCGATCCAGCTCATGGGCAAGGAAGGCAAGTACGCCATCCTGCGCATGCCGAGCTCCGAGATGCGCCGCGTGCTCATCACCTGCCGCGCGACGGTCGGCGAGGTCGGCAACTCGGACCACAGCAACATCCGCATCGGCAAGGCCGGACGCAAGCGCCATATGGGAGTACGCCCAACGGTCCGCGGTACGGTCATGAACCCCGTCGATCACCCGCATGGCGGCGGCGAGGGCCGCAACAAGAGCGCTGGTCGTCACCCCGTGACGCCCTGGGGTGTGCCGACCAAGGGCCACCGTACGCGCGCTAAGAACAAGGCAAGCAACCGTCTGATCATCAGACGTCGCAAGAAGTAAGCTGAAAGGAGATCAGTTCGTGAGCAGAAGTCTCAAAAAAGGACCTTTCGTAGAAGCCCGACTCCTTTCGCGTGTCCAGGCGATGAACGAGGCCGGCACAAAGAACGTCGTCAAGACGTGGTCGCGCTCCTCGACGGTCTTCCCGGAGATGGTCGGTCACACGATCGCCATCCATGACGGGCGCAAGCATGTGCCGATCTATGTCACCGAGTCGATGGTCGGTCACAAGCTGGGCGAGTTCGCCCCGACCCGCACCTTCCGCGGACACTCAGGCGACAGGAAGGGGAAGTAGTATGCGCTATAAAGCTACCGCCCGCTTCCAGCGCATCGCTCCGCGCAAGGCCCGTCTGGTCATCGATATGATCCGGGGCAAGTCGCTTGCTGACGCGAAGGCCATCCTGGCCTTCAGCCCGCGCGCGGCTTCGGCGAACGTGGAGAAGCTGCTGAACAGCGCCGTGGCCAACGCGACTTCTCTGACAGAGAAGCTCAACACGGACAAGCTGTATGTCGCAGAGTGCTACGTGGACGAAGGCCCGACCCTGAAGCGCTTCCGCGCCGGAAGCAAGGGTATGGCCGACCCCATCATGAAGCGCACCTGCCACATCACGCTCGTCCTTGATGATGGAAAGGAGGCGTAACGCATGGGTCAGAAAGTACTGCCAACGGGACTACGCCTTGATGTCATCGAACCGCACCGCAGTCGCTGGTTCGGCGGCAAAGACTATGCCAAGTTGCTTGAGAACGACATCAAGCTGCGTCGCTTCCTGACAGAGCGTCTGGCGCGCGCCGGCGTCGCCAACGTGATCATCGAGCGCAAGGGCGAGAAGACCGACATCGAGATCTGGACCTCGCGTCCCGGCATCGTCATCGGCAAGAAGGGCGCCGAGGTCGACGTCCTGCGCGCGGATCTGGAGAAGATCGCCGAAGGTCCCGTCGACGTCAAGATCGTCGAGATCGTCCGCCCCGAACTGGACGCCAACCTGGTCGCCCAGTCCGTCGCCGACCAGCTGGTGGGCCGTGTGGCCTTCCGCCGCGCGATGCGCAAGGCGGTCACGAGCGCGATGAAGAGCGGGGCTCTGGGGATCCGCATCCAGTGCTCAGGGCGTCTGGGCGGCGCGGAGATGTCACGTCGCGAGTGGTATCGCGAAGGCCGCGTGCCCCTGCATACCCTGCGTGCCAAGATCGACTACGGATTCGCCCAGGCGCATACGACGATGGGCGTCATCGGTATCAAAGTATGGCTGTATCACGGCGAGGCCCTGCCGGGCATGCCGCTTCCGCAGCCGGCCATCGAAGGTCGTCGGGCTCCGCGCCCCAACCGTCGCGGGGACCGGGGTGGCCGTGGCGACCGGGGGAGGCGAGAGTAGATGTTAGCTCCCAAACGTGTGAAGCATCGTAAGATGCAGCGTGGCTCGATGAAGGGCCAGGCCAAGGGTGGCACGAAGCTGAACTTCGGCGAGTACGGACTGGTCGCGCTTCAGGCGGAGTGGATCACGAACCGCCAGATCGAGGCCGCCCGTGTCGCGATGACCCGCTTCATGAAGCGTGGCGGTCGGGTCTGGATCAATATCTTCCCCGATAAGCCCATCACGAAGAAGCCGGCTGAGACCCGCATGGGCTCGGGCAAGGGCAACCCGGAAGAGTGGGTCGCCGTCGTCAAGCCTGGCCGCGTCATGTTCGAGATCGCCGATGTTCCGGAAGAGATCGCCCGCGAGGCGCTGCGCCTGGCCAGCCACAAGCTGCCGATCAAGGTGAAGTTCATCAGCCGCGCGGACAAGCGCTATGACGGCACGGCGGTCACCGCACCGCCTTCGCCTGAGAAGATCGCAGCCCGCATCTTCGCTGAAGAGGCTGCTGAGGCCGCTGAGGCTGCTGCTGAGGCCGGCGCGGAGGAGACTGCCGGGACGGCCGCTGAGCAGAACACCGCAGAAGAGAAGACAGGAGGGGAGGAAAGCTGATGAAAACGACAGACATCCATACCCTCAAAGACGAGGAGTTGACAGCAGAACTGAAGAACAGCCGTACCGAGCTGTTCAATCTGCGCTTCCGTCTGGCGACCGGGCAGCTCGAGGACACCTCGAAGATCCCGGCTGTGAAGAAGGACATCGCACGCCTCTGCACCGAGCTGCGTGCTCGCGAACGCGCCAACGAACAGGCCGCAGTAGGTAAGGAGCGCTGATGACTGCAACAGAGACAAGGAACATGCGCAAGGTCCGCCAGGGCGTCGTGGTATCGGTGTCCGGGACCAAGACCTGCGTGGTCAAGATCGAAGAGCGTAAGCGTCATGCCCTGTACGGGAAGATGATCACGACGAGCAAGAAGCTGCACGCGCACGACGAGACCAACGAGGCCGGCGTGGGAGACAAGGTCACGGTCATGGAGACCCGGCCGCTGTCGAAACTCAAGCGCTGGCGTCTGCTCGAGATCATCGAGAAGGCTCGTTAGTCGGCTGGGATTTTGGAGATACTGAGATGATTCAAGCAGAGACCAGGCTCAAAGTGGCCGACAACAGCGGAGCGCGCAAGCTCGCCTGCATCAAGGTGCTGGGCGGCTCGAAGCGTCGCTACGCCTATGTGGGCGATACGATCGTCTGCTCAGTGAAAGAGGCGCTGCCCAACGGCAACGTCAAGAAGGGCGAGGTCGTCAAGGCGATCGTGGTCCGCACGGTCAAAGAGATCCACCGTAAGGACGGCAGCTATATCCGTTTCGACGAGAACGCCGCGGTCGTCATCGACGAGCAGGGCAACCCCCGGGGTACCCGTATCTTCGGGCCGGTGGCGCGCGAGCTGCGTGACCGCAAGTATATGAAGATCGTCTCGCTTGCGCCGGAAGTACTGTGAGGACGGACATGAAATTCAACATCCACAAGGACGATAAGGTCGCCGTCATCACCGGCAAGGACAAGGGCAAACAGGGTCGCGTGCTCGCGGTCAACCCTTCCAGCCAGCGGGTGACCGTCGAGCGCGTCAATCTTGCGAAGAAAGCCCTGCGTCCCAAGAACGAGCAGCAGCAGGGCGGCATCATCGAGATCGAGGCTCCGCTGCATGTGAGCAACGTCATGCTGATCTGTCCGGCCTGCAACCAGCCGACGCGCGTCAGCAACAAGCGCTCTGAGAAGGGTGCGCGCATCCGTGTCTGCAAGAGATGTGGCAAGGACATCGATCAATGATCGAGTGTGAAAGGTAGAAGGTAACGTGGCAGCAAAGAAAGAAGCGAAGAAGACCAGCGCCGGGGCGCCTCGCCTGCGTACGCAGTATCTTGAAGAGGTCGCGCCAGCCATCAAGAAGCAGCTGGGTATCACCAACGTCATGGAGATCCCGCGACTGACCAAGATCGTCGTGAACATGGGCGTGGGCGCAGCGGTCGCAGACTCCAAGCAGCTCGATGCGGCGATCCGCGACCTGCGCACCATCACCGGTCAGCAGCCGCAGGTCAGGCGCGCCCGTCGCTCCATCGCGAGCTTCAAGCTGCGCGAGGGCATGGCGATCGGCGCCAAGGTCACTCTGCGCGGCGACCGGATGTGGGAGTTCCTGGACCGTCTTATCGCGACCGCTATCCCGCGCATCCGCGACTTCCGGGGTTTCTCCGCGAAGAGCTTCGACGGGCGCGGCAACTACTCCATCGGCGTGACCGAGCAGCTGATCTTCCCGGAGGTCGACTATGACTCCATCGACCGCACGCGCGGCATGGATATCACCTTTGTGACGAGTGCGAAAGACGACGCCGGCGCACGCGCTCTGCTCGACGGTTTCGGCTTCCCGTTCAAGGATTAGAAAGGGAGAACATGGCAAAGAAATCGATGATCGCCAAAGCCCAGAGGACGCCGAAGTTCTCGACGCGCCAGCACAACCGCTGCGTGCGCTGCGGGCGCCCGCGGGCGTATTATCGCCAGTTCGGACTCTGCCGCATCTGCATGCGTGAGCTGGCCCTGAAGGGCGAGCTCCCCGGGGTCCATAAGGCAAGTTGGTAAGTCGGCCAGGAGGAACAAGCTATGAGTATGACAGACCCGATCGCAGATATGCTGACACGCATCCGCAACGCGAACTCCGCGTACAAGCCCGAGTGCTCGATGCCCTCGAGCCATAAGCTCGTCGCCATCGCCGAGGTGCTCAAGGACGCCGGCTATATCGTCGATTATCGTGTCGAGAAGACCGAACCTGCGCCGACGCTGACCGTCGAGCTGAAGTACGGCGCCGACAAGCAGCGGACGCTCACGGGCATCCGCCGCATCAGTAAGCCCGGCCTGCGGGTGTTCGCGAAGAAAGACGACCTGCCCCGTGTGCTGGGCGGCCTCGGTATCGCCGTCATCTCGACCTCACGGGGCCTGATGACCGACGTCCAGGCGCGCTCTGCGGGGATCGGCGGCGAAGTCGTCGCCTACGTCTGGTAGGGAAAGGGAGGACAAGAACATGTCACGTATCGGAAAGATGCCTGTCCTGGTCCCTGACGGCGTGGACGTTGTGATCGACGGGCAAGAGGTAGCGGTCAAAGGCAAGCTGGGCGAGCTGTCCCATACGGTGCCGGAGCTGATCTCCGTCGAGCTCAAGGACGGGCAGATCGAGGTCACTCGCGCGGACGAGAGCCGTGAGGCGCGCAGCCTCCATGGGCTGACCCGCACGCTGATCAACAACATGGTCATCGGAGTCAGCGCTGGCTTCGAGCGCAACCTTGAGATCGTCGGCGTCGGTTACCGCGCGCAGCTCAAGGGCGCCGATCTCGAGATGGCGCTCGGCTATTCGCATCCGGTGCTCGTGAGCCCCATGGAGGGCATCACCTTCGAGGTGCCGGCCCCCACGAAGATCACGGTCAAGGGGATCGACAAGCAGCGCGTCGGCCAGCAGGCCGCCGTGATCCGCAAGTGGCGCAAGCCTGAGCCCTACAAGGGCAAGGGCGTCCGCTATGAAGGCGAGCATATCCGCCGCAAGGTCGGCAAGGCCGCAGGCTAAGAGATTTGAGGAGAGAGCACAGCTATGGATAAACTCAAAGCGAAGAACGCAGGGCTGGCCCGCCGCCAGCGCCGGGTGCGCGCGAAGATCAACGGGACTGCCGCGCGTCCGCGTCTGCGGGTCATACGCTCCAACGCCAACATCTCGGCCCAGGTGATCGATGACGTGGCCGGCACGACCCTGGTCGCCGCCTCCAGCGTCGAGAAGGGCTTTGCGGGCGGCAGCAACATCGACGCCGCCAAGCGGGTGGGCGAAGCGGTCGCCAAGCGCGCGAAGAAGGCTGGCGTGGAAGAGGTCATCTTCGACCGTGGCGGTCATATCTATCATGGACGTATCAAAGCTCTGGCAGACGGTGCTCGCAGCGCCGGCCTGAAGTTCTAGGAGGCAGTGTAATGGCGCGAAAAGATGCTCCCGTATCCGAGCTGTCCGAGAAAGTCGTCTCGATCAACCGCGTGTCCAAGGTCGTCAAGGGCGGCCGGCGCTTCAGCTTAAGCGCGCTGGTCGTCGTCGGTGACGGCGCGGGCAAGGTCGGCGTCGGCATGGGTAAGTCCACCGAGGTCCCCAACGCGATCAGCAAGGGCGTCGAGGACGCGAAGAAGAACATGTTCACCGTGCCGCTCATCAACGGCACGCTGCCGCATGCGACCATGGGCCGCTTCGGCGCTGGTCGCGTGATGCTCAAGCCCGCCGCCCCCGGTACCGGCGTCGTCGCCGGTGGTCCGGTGCGCGCGGTGCTCGAGGCCGCCGGGGTGACCGACGTCTTGAGCAAGTCGCTGGGAAGCTCCAACGCGATCAACATCGTGCGCGCGACCGTCGCAGGTCTCCAGTCGCTGGTCTCGGCAAGCGAGATGGCCCAGCGTCGCGGCAAGACCGTCGCGGAGATCTTCGGAGCCGAACAGGAGGCCAACTGATGCCTGCGAAAAAGACCACGACGCTCAAAGTCACCCAGAAGAAGTCGACCATCAGCTGTCCCAAAGACCAGGTGGCGACCGTGAAAGCTCTGGGGCTCAAGCGTATCCGCCATACGGTGGAAGTACCTGATAACGACGCGGTGCGCGGCATGATATTCAAAGTCAAGCACCTCGTGGAAGTAGAGGAAGGCTGATCATGCAGATCAACGACTTGTTTCCTGCGCCCGGTTCGACCAAAGAGCGTAAGCGAGTAGGACGCGGTCATGGCTCCGGCCACGGCGGCACGTCCGGTCGCGGCAGTAACGGCCAGATGTCGCGCGCCGGCGGCGGTAAGGGTCCCGGCTTCGAGGGCGGTCAGCTGCCGCTCGCGATGCGCCTGCCCAAACTCGGCGGCTTCGTCAGCCACAACCGTGTCGCCTACGCGGTGGTCAATGTCGGGCGCCTCGATGAACTTTTCAAGGACGGCGACGTCGTCGATGCGGACGCGCTCGCATCCGTTGGCGCCATCAAATCAGCGGACAAGAAGCCCGTCAAGATCCTCGGTGACGGCGAGTTGAGCAAGAAGCTCACGGTCCGCGTTGACAAGGTCTCGAAAACTGCTCAGGCCAAGATCGAGAAAGCAGGAGGGGCGGTCGATTAACCGTGTTCAAGACGATCGTAAACGCGTTCAAGGTCCCGGAGCTCCGTAAGAAGCTCCTCTTCATCCTGGGCGTGGTCGCGCTCTATCGTATCGGTTGCTACATCCCGGCGCCGGGCGTCAATGTGGTGGCGGTATCACACGCTGTCGAGCAGAATCCGGCCCTGGCGTTCCTCGGCCTGTTCTCTGGCGGCGCGCTGCAGCGCATGTCGCTCTTCGCCTTAGGCGTGATGCCCTACATCACGGCCTCGATCATCATGCAGCTGTTGCAGGCGGCGATCCCCAAGCTCGAGAAGATGAGCAAGGAAGAAGCCGGGCAGCGCCGCATCACGCAGATCAGCCGCTACATGACCATCGGTATCTCGACCATCGAGTCCATCGGTCTGTTGACGATCTTCAACAACGCGCTGAACCCCACGCCAGGTTTCTCGATCTGGGTCATCCGCCTGCTGATAGTCGGCACCCTGGTCACCGGTGCGGTGCTCGTCATGTGGATGTCTGAGCTCATCACCCAGAAGGGTATCGGCAACGGCATGTCCATGATGATCTTCGCGAGCATCGTCTCGCGTATCCCGCTAGCCTTCGTCCAGACCTTCCAGGCTACGGCTACCAAGGCCTTCGGGATAGAACTGGGCCACTGGGGCTATCGCATCGTCGTGACCCTGGCTATCGTACTGATCATCCTTGTGGTCATCGCGCTCATCATCTTCATCGAGGGCGGCCAGCGCCGCATCCCCGTTCAGTATGCGAAGCGCATCATCGGTCGCCGTCAGTATGGCGGCAACGCGACCTATATCCCGCTGAAGGTCAACGGCGCCAACGTCGTGCCGATCATCTTCGCCTCCGCGATACTGACGATCCCGGCGCAGCTGCACGCGGTCTTCCCGAATCCGAAGTGGCTGACGAGTGCGTCCAATTTCCTGAGTCAGGGTCCGGGCAACTGGGCCATCACCTTCGT
>JGI20166J26741_11525363_pt1 | contig 12429 bp, 7 predicted proteins | sample TergutCu122P5_FD_26741 | JGI IMG/M metagenome (IMG submission 26741) | reverse complement strand
ACCTTCGGGTTCCAAAAATGCGGGGAATTTCTTGACTAGCTGCAGAACCAGTTAGCTTCTCAAGAAGGACTCTGCTCCATGGAGTAAGTAAGTAAGTAGGGGGACAAGTCATAGACATATCTGTAGCTGGTACAGTGGCAGTCATAGACATATCTGTAGGTGGTACGGAGACAGTCATAGACATCTGTAGTTGGTAGGGAGACAGGTCATAGACGTATCTGTAGTTGGTACGGACTCAGATCATAGACATATCTTTAGTTAGTGCGGGTACAGATCATAGACATATCTGGAGTTGGTACATAGGTCATAGACATAGCTGTAGCTGTTACGGAGACAGTTCATAGACATATCTGTAGTTGGTACGGAGACAAGCATAGACATATCTATAGTTGGTACGGAGACAGGTCATAGACATATCTGTAGTTGGTACGGACACAGATCCTAGACATATCTTTAGTTAGTGCGGGTACAGATCATAGACATATCTGGAGTTGGTACGTACATAGGTCATAGACATAGCTGTAGCTGTTACGGAGACAGGTCATAGACATATCTGTAGTTGGTACGGGGACAGATCATAGACATATATTTAGTTAGTGCGGGTACAGATAATAGACATATCTGTAGTTGGTACGGACACAGATCATAGACATATATTTAGTTAGTGCGGGTACAGATCATAGACATATCTGTAGTTGGTACGGACACAGATCATAGACATATATTTAGTTAGTGCGGGTACAGATCATAGACATATCTGGAGTTGGTACGTACATAGGTCATAGGCATAGCTGTAGCTGTTACGGAGACAGGTCATAGACATATCTGTAGTTGGTACGGGGACAGATCATAGACATATCTGTAGTTGGTACGGGGATAGTCATAGATATATCTGTAGCTGGTACGGAGACAGATCATAGACATATCTATAGTTGGTACAGAGACAGGTCATAGACATATCTGTAGTTGGTACGGGGACAGATCATAGATATATCTGTAGCTGTTACGGAAACAGGTCATAGACATCTCTGTAGTTGGTAAGGAGACATATCGTAGACTTCTGTAGTTGGTACGGAGACGGGTCATAGACATATATGTAATTGGTACGGAGATTGGTCATATACATCCCCAGTTGGTACGGAGACAGACCATAGACGCATCTCCACATTGCACTGCACGAAATATTATTTGTAAGTCAGCAACTAACAATCATGACCACGATGCCAGATACTTACTTACGTACTTACCTACTTACTTGCTACTTACTTACTTATTTAATTACTTACGAACTTACTTACTTACTTACTTACTTACTCACTCCATGGAGCACAGTCCTACTTGAGAAACTAACTGGTTCTCAGCTAGTGAAGAAATTCCCCGCATTATATGGAACCCGAAGGTTCGTTACCGCATTCACAATAGCCCGCAACCTGTCCCTATCCAGAGCCAGCTCGATCCAGTTCATACTCCCACATTACACTTCCTGAAAATCCATCTTAATATTATCCTTCCATCTACGCCTGGATCTCCCAAGTGGTCTCTTTCCCTCGGGTTTCCCCACCAAAACCCTGTATATGCCTCTCCTCTCCCCATATGCGCTACATGCTTCGCCCATCTCATTCTTCTCGATTTTATCACCCGAACCTACGATACCAGATATCGAGGTTATGTCCACTGCATGCTCACTGAATCTATGCCGATGTTTTTCAAATAAATACATACGGCCAAACACGTATGCAGCAGGAAAGTATGTTATTTTGATAATGCACGGAATTTGTGGTTTATGATTTCATCCTTACGTCATCACAGTCATCATCACGTTAATTTTTTTTTCAGTGTCTGGGGCGTTTGGGAGGGAATTACCGAAAGTAGAAAATATATGTCGATCCTGATGGTCGCGTAGTCTAAGGCATGGGTCTGCGGCCGCGGCTTCGGATCCCGCTGGGGTATGGATGTCTGAGTGTTGTGTGTTTTGGGGCACAGGTCCCCGCGACGGGCCGATCCCTCGTTCAGAGGAGTCCTGTCGAGTATACATGTGTGTCATTGAGTGTGGTCAAGGACAACATTAACCACAGCACCTACAGTGAGTGGGTAGATAGGACTCAAGACTAAGAAAGAAAGAAAAAGGAAGAAAATATTTGCTGTATGCAAACGGAATAGTCTGATTAGCTGCTATCAGTATTGAATGGGAGAACATAACTTTACTGACTGTGAAGAATTATCAAATGAGTGACACGACATAGGAAAACGCCGCGAGCCTTTTAACCTGCTTTATGTATAAAGCAGGAAGAAAATATCGGCATTTGAGATCACGCTTTCTTTCTGTATCCCCAGTTTTAACTTTGAACCACTTGATCGATTATCATGAACCGTACGCACATTGTGCCCACAGGGGAAACCCAAACCCCACACTTATTAATTTCCTACAATTAGTGGTAATAACATGGCGGACACACGAACTGCTGTGTCGGGAGCGACACTAGAGTGCCACTTTAGGAGCCTGAAATGGAAACGTGGTAATGGGCCTTGGAAAAGTGTGCAGCTTTTATTAGGGCGAGTTTTTTTTGTAGCATATAAAATAATAAGTTTGTGAATGTGTGAATATTCTGTATAGCTTTCGGTTCAACGGAGGCAACTAATGAACCATTTGATTTAGGCGTATGAGTTTTGATTGGAGATAAGTCATAAACATATCCCACCCCACGCGTTGTATAAGAGTGTAGTCTGTATTTACACGCGTGATCCGTACGTAATTTTACATACCGTATACATACAGTGCAGCGTATGAAATAGCATGTAGTTCCAAGTTAATAGTTACAAAAATGTCGGCGATACGAGAGACTTTGAGGTTGTACCCGAGAAGTACCTGTGCTTAAAGTAAGAATTTTTTTTAAATAAAATAAGATACAATAATTATACTTATTGATGTTTAAAACTAGAAATATATCCACAGGAAAAGCAGGCATTAATTTGTGCTTGGAGTCACTAAGTAAGTGAAGTTACAGCGTTTCTATCTGCAACGGAACTTTGAAATTATAATTTTTCCAGTCTTGCCATCAGCTGCAAGGTCGTCTTCCAGATGGGTGCCGTGGAGGCGCTCTTCCTGGAGTAAGAGCGAATGGGTGTCTAGTTGACCCAGTTAGCTCGTTTAACCCCACACTTTAGTGTTCTAGAAGACTGTCATTTAATCAGTACTAGCCGCGTAAGCCTGAACACCTATATTAGTGCGTGAATTGAGTCTCCGGCTTCTCATCGCGGAAGCTCGTCTTCATTCCGAGGCCAGTCCATGTGGATTTGTGGTGGACAAAGTAACACAGGGACCGCTTTTGAGTACCGCGGTTTTTTCCCGTAAATATCGTTCCAGCAATGCCCCGTATTGATTCACTCATTATCATCGACGCTGCATAGCCTTGGGAATTGATATTTTCGTTAGATAAAGCACTTAATTTTAGTGTGGTGAAAATTGGAAGCGTAATTAAGTCTTGAAATGTTGGCGTGAAAAGGAGCCGAGTTTGTTTAGCGAACTCATAATGAAAACAGGATCACCGTCTGCTCAGGAAGTTGCCAGTTCCTGTGTGGCCTGTGTAGTTTAATGCATCTCAAATGAACTACAGTTCAAGGAATTCTAGGAAACATGTCTAGTGGTTTGGGCCGGTACGAATTGTAACAGCGGTGATCATTACTACAACACATGTCGTACGTCTTCCACTGCAATTTAACACGATGATGATTTACGCTGGGAGGACTATGGGCCATAGGAATTTGGGCTACCTTTTTCAGGGGAAGACGTGATAAATAAACCGAATTATTATAAAATCCAGTTTGTAAACTCTTTTGCGACCACAGAATGCTTTTCAAACAAGAATGGAATATTTCGAAAACCACCCCTTTCTATTTGTCGTAGACGTTTTATGGTAACAGCGCTTTGGCTTCTGAACTGCTTCAATTTCTTTCAGACCCAGTGTGGTTATTTACAGTACACTTTGTCGCGCCGGTATTGCTGAGGTTTAATTTGGTTGACATTAAGAGGCTTTTAAATCTCGGAAAGGCGCGCGCATGTATACATCAGTCCTTCGACATAATTTGTCTGGTCTTCATTTAGTGCGTGCGGATTTTCTACAAGAATTTTGCCGTGTGGTTATTTCGTCTATACCCTTGATTTATTTTAAAGGCCACTAGGCCTACATAAATTTCCGTGTGAACGTTTTCACTGTTCTGAAAGATCTCGTTGCAACTTGAAACACAATATATATTGCATTCAAATTTATATATTTTTTTAAGCCACTTTTCCTAAGGCTCCAGATGAACTAAGTACAGTCTATATTTTGAGCCATACGTTAGGTTTTTGTGGAAGTAAGTCTATATTTACGAGTGTTACCGAGTGTGAGATCCGGTACTGAAGACATGTTACTGCGCATCACGCGAAAGGCACCTGTGTAGTGCCACCCAATGGCTACATTTACCCGTCATTTTCATTTTAGGTGAATTTTATGTGTGGGTATTAAGTAATTCTGTACATCTGTACGTGCTCCCGTTTCACAGACTATACATTTAAATTTATTCATTTCGCTGTGTTGGTTCGACGGTATCCCTAGCATTGTAATGCATTTTGTATATAATGCTATGGCTTGCACATTAGTTTTTAGTCTTAGTTCTGCCCGTATGTGACATTGTTTAATTATAAACAGGAATCGAATGTGGCGGCAGTTGTAAGTTTACGGAGACCGTGATACAATGTCCGTTCTTGCAGAAAATTTTATCTGGAACCGTTCGTTGCTAGTGTTATTGCTATTATGAATTTTGGTATCTTAATATACATGCACCGTTACATCTCCTTCCCCCAAGTTTAAGCTGTTGCGGTTAGGTACTTTTGCGGAAGACTGAAGATCTTTGTGTTACTTCTAATATAAATTCCCAACCGAAGTACATTTGTATGTTGCTATGTATCACAATATATTACTCGTAAAGGATACTTTAGTTTGCAGATGAAACCAGTTTCATAAGACATTCGCTTTTAGTAGTCATTGTTTTTTATTTGATATTTAAATTCCTGGCTGCCGTCTCAGAATCCCGGGCCTGTTTTAATGGCAATGGGCGTGTTTGTTCCTAATGAGTTAGATTGGGTGGGATTGTGTGTGGTTTATGCGGTCGTGAGTGTATGCGTTCACGAGAAGGGACGAAGTGGCTAAACGTATGACGAAGTAAGATCGATCTTTGCCTTGAATTTTAATAATCCAGTTCCGCATGAGACTAATTTAAGTAAACTGGAAGAAAAACATCCCTAGCTTGCTCTTTGTTGAATGTGAAACGGAACGGAAGACCACAGAAATACGCGGATATGAGCCAGTGCTCGTTTCAAGGAATGAGTTCTTTAATCTCTCAGAAAATCCACTAAGAAATATATCTTTAGATGAGGTCGCGTATCTTCACTTACAAACCTGTCATTATAATCATAGGCTTTTATGTGAAGATGAGTGACACGCACATCTGAAGAGCTATTTTAAATATTCACAAACACTAACGAGGTAAAAGGCGCTGTACTCGCCAGAAAAAGTAGCGCAGAACATTCATTCGGTGGGTCTGAGACATTGACGTATTTGAGACTAGGTTTGTAGTATAGTATCGCTCGTGTCTGCAAACTACAGTGGAGTTTTGCCATTAGTCTCAGAAAAATGGTTATGCCCGCTTTGTACCATGTGCATCTGACACTCAAAATTTCGTTGCAAAACGTGCAGCAGGCATTGAAATGTTTTCATCTATTGGAACAATACGGCCTTTGTGTTTGATCAGGCTCAACACAACAGTAGAATAATCTGTCTGTTTAGAAGTGTTTATGACAGCACATTCAGGCGTTATAAAAATGTCGTTTAACCGTTTAAAGCCTAACCGTTTCTGTGCGTACCACCAGGTTTAACATTCAAAAATTCTTCATGGTGCTCGCTTTGCATTGAGTGTTTTGTATGGATCTCAGAACAGACAGCGACTTTTGATTTGTATATCATTAACTGATTGGTTTTGATAACTGTGGTGGAAAGTATTTACTGCGCGGTACGAACTGATTCCTTATATAATGCAGATTACGTTTCGTCTTTAAAAGGTTAATGAGTTACCTACTGTAGATCTTCAAGCCCTGAGCTGTGTTGTCAGTGTTGCATCGGATTGCCGCGTTGGTTTCAGAACAAGAAATATTGTCATAGGTGCCTCATAAGGCATTACATCACACAACGCTTGCGTTCTGGGACAGATTTTTGACTACCATTAATGGTGCAATTTAAGTGGAAGAAGATGATTTTGAGTTGTGGAACGTAGCTCTCCGAGCTGTCAGAGCATTAAGAAAGGTTACCTAGTGTTGACGACAGTTTATCAGAAGCGTTCAGCTGCAAACGGTTTGTGTTGCTGCTGCTATTAATAGGGCACAAAGCGAGAGGAGAAAAGAATATAAAATAAAACGAAGTGGAAGTGTAGTGCAATGTGGAATAAGTTATACATAAGAAATGATTTCCCTCTTTGCACAAATTTAATGTGAGTTCGGAAGTATGTCTGGAATGTCTTCTGATTTCGGCTGTCTACGTAGACCAACTTTGTAATCTCAGTTAATGTCCTATAAAAGTCGGCACTAAATTTGGCACGTACTTTATTTACAAGGATGGGATTAGGGTTGAACTTTCATCCGAAGCTGTAAGTTTCAGGCAGCGCCTTTTTTTCTGCTGGAACAAATTTTAATGACGCTGATTAATTTTACCTGCCGAATTGAATCCACTTGTAGACGCTGTGTTTGTTCCACATATCTCAACACTAAAATAGCACTAAAAATCTTTTTCACATTACCAGTAACCATAGATTCTTCGAAAACTAGCCTCACTTAAGTGTATAGTGTTAGCACAAATACAGAAGCACGCTATCAATCTAGGCATAATTTATGTGGAAAATAAATTTGCACAAAAATTACAGTGTGGCGACACTATTGACGAATATGCATGTGTAGGGGCGAGAAATGAGCGTGTTTGAAATAGGTGCAATATTGCTGCTGTAACTTACGTCCTCTGTGCCCATGTTTTATTACCCAGACCGTGTTTCAGATGTGTCAGGTTTTCGTCGAGATGCCGTTTAACCTCCGTTTCTGTGTGTTCAGTCGCTACCTGTTCGGCGGCTACCTTGACCCAGTCCCACTGTGCAGCTGACGTGGAACAAGGGAGCTGCACTGTTCAATATTCACACCAGCCACAGAATTAGCTAGCTGCCCCTGTAATTGTAGTTTATGAGAGAAATATTTAGTATGAATTGGGGCAGGAGATCAAATGTTCCAGTATGTTTAGACAACCAGTGATAGATATCTTGCTCCGTTGTCAGAAGACATGGTACACCGCCTGTCGTCCTGCGCCTTTCACCTATACCACTCTGGAAGCAATCAGATGCTCCCGTAATGAAGTCAAAGTCTGCCGATGGAGCGATGATTAATTATGTCGTCCCAGTGCACACTATTTCGACGACCAAGGATCGTCATCGGCATTAAGTTGTTTAACGGATTAACTCTACAGATATAGCTGTACGAACTGTGACTTGAGGAATAGGTCTGCGTGGTGAAACAGGTCCCGGGACTCGGTCTTCAAGAACGGTACTCGGGGAATAAGAAGAAAATTGTTTTGTTTTCTGCACACTATTGCCCTTTGACTGCAACAGATTCATTAATTTGATTGAATGAATGAAAGTAACGTAGTCATTATTATTGTTACTATCCATGTGCCCGTCGTTATGGGCCGCTGTCGTATTCACGCCTCCTCTACGGTCGCTTACGTCACTCACTTCTTTATTCTTAGAGCAAACGAAGCGTTAATTACTGTCGATTATTTTTGATTAACGTAGATTATGTGGATTTCTGCCGATTGTTGCCTAGGTGCCTATGACTCGAATTATATGTGGGAAATTTATTATTATTATTATTATCATCATCATCATCATCATCATCATAATTTTTCTTGTCTAAGTGTTGCTGTTTGCTGTTTGTGGTTTGTGATTTGATATATTTTCTCTTATGTTGCTGAGCTATCTGTATAATTAGTCTTGTGGCTGTTGTGTCAGAAGTTTAGTAATAAAAAAATTGAATTGAAATTATTTACATTGTCCGTTATGTTGTAATTAACGGATTTATTTTGCAGGGTGGTAAATACGATCGAGCCATTATTGAGTAGGAAACGTTCTGTGGTACTTACCGCTAGTTGTATTAAAATTTGTGGCAACTTGTGTATGGAGTGACAGTTACTGTATTGTGCAAAATTAAATGGTGGCGAACACATCAGAGGTAATTCAATTTGTGGATTGATTTACTGAGCATTTTTATTGCTAAAACCTGATTCGTATATAGGCTGCAAGAGTGAGGAGACATTTCTGAATGACAGGGTTCCAGCCAGGTGGATAATTCGTCGAATTGTGCATCACAACAACCAAACTTGACATTTTATACGACATTATTTTCGCTCAGTGGCAGAAAGCTACATGATCTACAGTATTAGCAGCCAGCAATTCATTCAAGGAAGTAAGAAGAGAAACATGCATGTCTGTTCGGATGAGCATGTTCCTGTATCTGTAAAGAAATGTGGAAGGCCAGTACTTTGGACAAGTTGAAACATATTTGTAATTATATCTGCTGTTTGAGACTTTGCGGAAATATTTGGCACTTAGATTTTGAAGAGAAAATTTGTATAGACATTTTATTCCCAATACAGATTATGAAAAATCAAAAACAAACGGAGAATGTGAAATAATTAAACAAGTTTGTGTAGCTTGATAAAAAAACGATGCAAGATGTACACGTGAAATTAAATCCATAATTGCCATGGAGAGAGCAACATTTAAGAAGAAGGCTGATTTCACCAGGAAATTTAAGGTAGAAACAAGTGAGCTACCATATTTGGGGCATAGCTGTGTATGGTGCTGAATCTTGGGCACTTCGGAAAGTAGATCAACAATACCTGGAAAGTGTTGAAATGTGGTGCTTAAGAACGATAAGCAAGATCAGCTGGACCGATCGTGTGAGAAGCGAAAAGGTATTACAAAGAATGAAGGAGGAGTGGAATAACCTACAAAAAATACAGATAAGGAAGGATAACTAAATTGGTCACATGTTGCTTAGGAACTGCCTTCTAAAACGCGTTATTGAAGGAAAGATAGGGAAGGATAGAAGTGACGGGAAGACGAGGAAGAAGACGTAAGCAGCTACTGGATGTCCTTAAGGGAAAGAGAAGATACTGGAAATTGAAAGAGGAAGCTCTAGATCGCCCTCTATGGAGAATTGCTTTAGAGGAAGTTATGGACCCCTCGTAAGACAGACTGCAGAATGGATGGCGTGGCTATTTGAAGTTATTAACGTTAAAAATATATGGATCGAAACATTCTCAAGGTGGAAAGCTTCAGTCTTCGAGAGAGTTGTATCGAAGCGTCCTAAGTATGTACATTCTTAGTCGTGTATGTTACTTTGAATTGTGCCTGTCATCAGTATTGTTTGTACTTAGATGCAAAGTGGAAGCTGACATTTGTTATCCCGGGAAAGTTTTTAGATTGAAGAAGCAAAACTCTTAAAGATAGCATTTTTTTACGTACGCTTCCAAATTCTACGGTACAGTGGCCATTTTACTCGTTGCACTAAACTTACAGTTTTGAGCTAGATAGGCATAACTCTATGGAAGAGAGCTTTCCTTTAGAAGCTAATAGTTCCTCAGCTAGTCAGGAATTTCTCCGCGTTCTGTGGAGAAGGCTAATACCGTATTCACAAGAGTCACTTGTCCCTGTTGTTGACAAGACGAATTCAGTCCATACTCTCCCCTCCTATTTCTTCAGGATACATTTTAATATTATCGATCTACGCCTAGACCTCCCAAATGTTCTGTTCTTTCAGGGTTTCCCACGAAATTATGTACGTATTTCTTTTCGCCGCCATGCCTGCCACATCCTGTAACTATTGTAATGTAGCTTGCATTCTTCGATTTACAGACTTTGAAAATTCTTGCTCAAACCGCGGTTTATGCTGCTTCAGGTCGTAGCCACCTGTAATCTTTTTACCTACGATCTTGTTATTCTCTCGAACTGTTGTCTAACTTCCGCCTCGTTTAGCTTCTTGAGAGTCGAAGATTCTTGGTACTGAATCTCTCCGTATCCAAGTTTTGTGTTTCTCATTTACATACCGAACGTCTTTCTCTGACTTTAGTAACCACCAGACAGCAGCCCTAGTAAGTACCATAGCGAGCTTCTCTGAACGTCGTACAGTTATGCTTGAATGTCATCTCCTGTCAGGATGTGATGAATCTTGTCGTGCATCTTCCCATAAGAAGAAGTCACAGTGTCTTTATGAATGTTGCGATGTGGTAGCATTGTGCTAAAGACAGATTTTTCATTGTGGCAAAGATTACTACTTTGACACCATTATCATTACTGTTGTTATGTAGACTTTGTTTCCCATTTGTTGGTTTGTAAATATTTTCTCTAATTTTGCGTTTAAATCTCATAGAATTTTCTAATGGTACTTGGTGAAGTGATCGAATGCTAGCTGTAATTCCTCATAGAGGCTGTCACTGGCCTGCTTTCAAAAACTCTGATGTGTATACAAGTAGAAGAAACGAAGGATACAAGAACGTTATGGGACAGTCGATGCATTTCCTTGTTGCTTTCGTTCAGGGCATCATGTCCGCCTGCCCTTCGCTAGGTCTGCCTTGGCTGAGATGGATTTTTCATTAGTGTACAAGCGCTGTTTTGGAAGTCATACCTCGTAGATAGTCCTGAGGTTTTGCCGCAGGTCCGCTACCAGGCGGACACGGTGCGGACGAACGTTACATGTGGAATTTATAATGCACGGCACTTGGTTGTGTTAACTGTCTGGATTGGTTTCTCACATGTCCTCCCTTTCGTTATGTTAGTAGCTCGCCCCCTGCACTACCTGTGGCACTGTTTAACCTGTTAGATTTCGGGCTTCTGCCGCGATGTAAATGAGATCTTTGCCCTTCTGGGATTGCTTGACCTACAGGTTGTCCCGTAAAGTTAGTAACTTACTACCAATCAACGCTGAGTCGTAACATCCCAGAAGAGCGAAGATCTCGCTATTTGATCTGCATAGTACTCGTTGAATAATTGTGATTATTTTTTTTCACACTATGGGTACGTCCGCGCTGCTCTGAAGATGTTAGGCTTACGTCCAGGATTTTATTTAGAGTAATCACACTGAATGCCCTTTCGATACTCGAGCGCAGTTCTTTGTGCTTTAAATATGTGCAAATACGTATAACCAAAAAGACAGGAATATACGTACAACGTAACAGTGAGGCGCGTTTGCGTAACAATTGTTGCCGTGTTAAAGCAATAAGTATTATGTATTCTGAGTGTGTGTCTGTAGCCTTAGTTACCCAGCAAACAAAGCGCATGCACCGTATTATATTGTCATCTGTGTCCCGTTTGTCTCTGCCGTATTTTTACACATTATCTCATAAACGGCACGATCTTCGAAAAAGTTATTACAGGTGAAGTGTATGTTTTGTTTTTCTCTGCACCTTTGTCTGAAACATTTTTCATCATAAGAAAAACTGAGCGAGATGTTGTCATAAATGTGTATTGGTCGTCATGTAAAGCACCCGTTATTCTTGTCAGATTTTAATGAAACTTGAATTTTATCTATACTGATTTTCGAAATATACTCAGATTCAAAGTTCTTGAAAATCCGTCCAGTGGGAGGGGGGGCAGTTACATGCGGACAGAGAGACGCACGGACAGGCGGACATGTTGAAGCTAATAGTCGTTTTTCTCAATTTTGCGAACGCGTACACAAATTCATGGTGGTAATCGTTCTGCTTTCGGCTGGGAATTCTTTCGCACAATACACGCTCGTGAGCGTGGTAGATTTTATGTCAAGATACATTTAAATATTCTGTCGACGTTGAACTCGTCTTAAGCGTATCCATAGTGTGAATGGCGCTTTAAAAAGCGAGCATGTGCGTAGTCAGTCAATAAACACGTATGTGTGGAGTTATGGCGCTGACCTGTATTCGGGAGTTTTTATTGGTTCAGTCTTGGCCTGGACGCCAATTACCCGTAGTGTTGCATGGTTTTCGGTATTAACTTCAGGAAAATTCCGGAATATTTTTCTACATTCGGCTACGATCTCTTCCTTCAGTAACATTTCCAGTCCTTTTTTCACGATCGTTTGGCCAGTCGCCGTTACAGCATGAGTTACCAACAACAGCGTTAAAAGATTTTCTTGTGCAAGAAATGAATGTGAAGATCAACACAACGTACAAGATCGCAAAGGAAGCGTGTGGACCATAGGCGTAACTTGGCTGTAACATTGGTGGGAGGGGGCAGAATCGACCATGGATATTAGGAACATTACGAAATTGTCAAGTTTGCAAGAGGGGAAGATTAGTTTGAAGCAGTCCTTTATATACATTC
>JGI20166J26741_11525252_pt1 | contig 12429 bp, 11 predicted proteins | sample TergutCu122P5_FD_26741 | JGI IMG/M metagenome (IMG submission 26741) | reverse complement strand
TATAAATTCACATGAGGCACAAAATTTTTTTATATTTAATTTAATAATATATGATACATGTTTCAGCCATATTTTGACTGTATTCAGGCATTAATATATATTGTTTAAAACCAATATATTGTTTCTGCACCCTGGCTTTTGGAGAACGTGTACTGATGCCTGAAATTGGTCACAATATGACTGAATATGTAGCATACATTATGAAGTAAAATTAATAAATCTGTTGATAATTGATTGTCAGTTAATTACTACACAACAAGATGAAATTCCATAAAAAATTCTGGGGCATAGAACCAGAGGATTTTCAGCATTATACAAAAACATGTGCTAAGTTGTGGAAGATGAGTTGTTTAGGGCATGCAGCACACACATTGTGGGTGTCAAATGCATGTAAAGTTTTAGAGAGAAGGCATAGATGAGAGGATATTACTAAAGTGAATGTTAAATACATTGGATAGGGTTGAATGGTGTAAACCTAAATGGTATGGCTTAGAATAGGGACCAGTGGTGGGTTGTAATGGATGTGTTCTTTACCATCACAAGGTATGTTATTGCTAGGTGAGTGAAAGTGGGCTTCTGCAGATGTATTGAGTCTTTGGAGTAAAAGTAAGTTCGGGTTTCTGTTGAAAATGATGGGCTACTGTGATTTCATTTGTAGGGTACATTATTATTGAGACGGGTGTGTTCTGCATGTTCCACATATTCGCTGGAGAAGAGCGTTCATTCAACTTCTGCATCAGCAGTTCCTGAAAGAACCTGTACTGTTGCAATATTCCTGACAGCATAATGGACCAAGTTCTTCTGCATTCTCACTTTCAACAGTTTGGCCTTGTTATTCATATATATTTGAGTGTAAAACCAAAGAGCTCTACTGATCACTTCGCTAGCCATGTAAGTATGTTTGTTTGTGTGTGACAGCAGTAACATGAAGGTTTCAGGGACAACAGCCTACATTCATACAGCAATATGACACTTGATACCAGGGTAACAATATGTCCTAAACTATGCTGCTGTTGAGAGATGAAATATGTGCTTTTTTAAATAGATGGAGAGAGAGAGATACTGACACAAGCAAACATTCTGATGCACTTAAATTCTGGACTTCCCTGCTCCTGCTTGTAAATACTGCTGGCACTGAATGCTGAAATATGTAAATGACAGGATAGCGAGCATTATCATTTTGTTTGTAAGGATTATGTTATAGTGCCACCATTGAAACAAGCTAACATGAAGAAAATTTTGGTCTCATATGAAAAGACAAACTGTTTATCGCTGATTTAATTTGTTGCTCTTCTTAGTGCTTTACATATACCGTGTTCTGTCTGTGTCAGTACACTGGGTGTTTGCGATGGTTTTGTGTAACATTGAGACACTTAACAGAGTATGTTGTTTGGTGTTGATGCGATGCATTTTGTAAGTCTATTATTTTTGACTTGGTGCCACTGGGGATTTTTTCTGTGGTACCCTGACATAACCAGGTGCCCTGAGGCCGACTCAGCCTCTGAAAGTGAGTACCAGGGATTCCTGCTGGGATAAAGGCGGCCGGTGCGTTTGGCTGATGACCTAGCACCCTTGTAGTGCCGAAAGGTCAAGAAAATCCGGGACCTTAACCTACCTGGAACCCCTTGGGCCACCTCGGCCTGTCGCAGGAGACCTTACTTTTACTATTATTGTTGACTTTCTTTAACATCCCACTTTATGAAGGCTGCTTCATTTTTGAAAATGGTACTGTTTCTGTCATTGGAAGAGTCCAATTTGAAAGACGCTCAATTATGTTGGGCCCCAAACTATGGTTTTATTATAAAAATAAACCACCTTCTTTAGCGCAGTGGTTTTAATAAAACGTGTACCGTGGACAAGTTCAGAATATAATATTAGCAGTGAGACTTTTATGATCATTTATAAGTAGACAATTATCATTGACAACTCTGTTACAGCATGCCACTTTGTTTGTTGTAGGATATAACACAGCAGTTATTGTGCGATAACGAAGCCATCAGCTTAGTTGAACGTTGCGCACGTTTCCACATCCGTTGCTCTGAGATGCTTGTGGCAGAAGATACAAGCATGTTTGACAACAAGATCAACTCAGATAATCTGACAATATGTTTGCAGACTCTGAAATACATATATCATGATATGGCCTTGAAAGGGTATACTTGGCCAAATGAAGCAGAGTGTAGGGGCTGTGTTATACTGCTAAACTTGAATGACGAAAATTTCATGTGGTGCTTATTTAAGTATGCTTTTCCTTGTGTAATATGTGTATGTTGCATATAGCAGGTGAGTTTAAGAGTGACAGCTGTTTGTAAATGGTGAAGCATGGGGTAAAACACAACCATGAGAGACTAATGATGCTATGTCCCATGCAGTCCATTTTTGTGCTGTATACTGCAGTTGTTTAAGGTTTGGAAGTAAGGCATATGTTTACCTTTATAAAGTTTGTGTTCTGCTTTTATACTGTGAGATAGTTGGCAGTTTTGTGACTAGGCTGTGGGCTGGAGGACCAGGGAGTTTGCTTCCTGGCAGTGGCAAGGGATTTTTTATATTCCATGGTGTTCAGATTGTTTCTTGGGCCACTCACCTTCCTATCCAGTGGTATGGGGAAGCTCTAGCCCTATGGTTAAAGCAGGTGGTGCATGACACCAACCACTCAAGTCTCTCTAGTGCTAAGTTTTAAGAATTGGTGGACGTACAGCTCCATACTCCCACATGTCTTTATTGGGGGGTACTTAATTAGGCTTTACTGCATTCACATCATTGTATGGTGTCTATGTAAAGGAAAAGTTCACCCCAGGACAGTCCATGAAGGCCCTGAGGGGAGTAGAGTTATCCATTGTTTACGAGGTTCGGTGGTCCCCAGGGCAGATGCGTGCGGAAAATATCGTCCTCGCTGGGATTTAATCTTTGGACCAGCCATCCCATAGGTATCCCAGCCCACACATTTTTGTTGATAATATTAGTGGATTATCACTGTATGGTGACAGAAACTGGGTGCTTCCAATTAAGGTCAGTTCATGCCTTAGTGAAGCAGCAATGCAGTACAGTGTGTGAGAAGTTTTAAGTGTTCTTTCTGATAGTAAACAGTGGAAACTATGTGCAAAGGACGAGCAATGTTGTAAGTTCAAAGTGGGAGTGTTGTCAATAATGTCAGAACAGAAAGAAAGTGATAATAACAACAATTAAACTACAGCACCAGTCCACCGAGCATAAACACTGCCAAAATAAGGATCCCCAGAAGAAACATGAACAGAGATGCACCTACACAAAAACAAGAATAAAAGTGCACTGGCACTGAAACCAGAAACACAGATGCACTCATGTGGTCTCTGTCTTCCATGCACACACTCACACCCACGAGCACACACACACACACACACACACACAAAAGAAATTCTGAATTACATGTGTTATCTCCCTTTTATTTTGAAGTTGATATTACATAAGGCTGCAATATGATAAAAATCTCCATGTGGGCAGTATTTTTCAGTTTTCAGCTTTGTCGATTTTTTACTGTTTGATATTTTCTAAAGTGTTTGCATGGTTTAATGGTACTACAAATTAAAAATCTTTTTCCCTGAAAACTACATAAGTGTATTCTGTTATCATTGCCTGAGTCAAAAAAATAAAAAACGTGGGTGTTCAACAGGTAACCTTCGGAATGTCTTGGAAAACTCAGTGTGGGAATTGTGAAGAACTTTAATTGGATGAATACTGCACTTCAAGGATGTCTCGCTCAGGATTTAATACCCATGAGATTTAAAGAAATACAGGTAGCAAAAAGTACAGCAGGATTTCTGTGTAATAAATTTGTGACTGTTGTAGTGCCAAACATTTTGTGTTGTGTTGCAGCCATTCAGCACCACTTGTTATTCCCTAAAGCCTTGCTGCCAGTTCGGTATAAATTTATTGCTTTCCTTCATGGTAGCTTTTTTGTTGTGTTGCAGGGAAATCAAAGATTCAAGTGAAGAAATAATCAACTCTGAACCGTACGATTTGCTGTTGAGGTGTCACTTGCATTAAGCATGATAATTGTGTTTGATTATTTAAGCCTATAAGGTCTGTAGCATACCGATATGCCTGTACCTTACTGCAGTAATTCTGTCAGGTTCATTCAAAGGCTATCTTCTCCATTGTGAAGTCACATTTTCCCAGGAGTATGCAGTCTGTGGTGAGTGTAGATGTCCAGCATCAGAAAAGTGTGATGTATAAGTCTGCCAGTAATTACTGATTTCTTAAGGAAAATGTTCAAGCTCTGTAATGAAAGATTTGTGAAATTATGTTTAATGCTTGCAGACAGTTTTGTATATATTGCATATATCCAAGACACACAGTACCCCTGAAACCTAAGTCTGGCAAGTGGACAGTGCATTCTGAGAAACAAGGAACACATTAAGCAAAAAAGTACCTGTTCAGTTGCTGTTTATTAACTCATAAATTTCAGAAGAAAATACCATCCTTTTTCTACTCATGTTTCTGTTAAAAAACATAACATTTGTGATATCCTTGTCTTTTTTGTAGTGAACTTCCTGATAAATGCTGTGCAGCCTGTATTTTAGGTTACATTGACAAACAGCAGGGGATTTTAGCACTGAACTAGGCAAATTTTAAACGAAGGAAATTTAACATAGATGTTCGTAATTTTGGATTATTGTAACTTAATGTTAACTGTGGGAAACCTTAAATCAAGGAACACTGAATGCATATAAAACTAACTCAGATTTAATGCATTTTGTTTGTGGAATTGCTCTCTGCTTTAGTTGGAAGCAGGTGTTATTTTGATGGTTTTGAATGTACTCTGGCATCTTCTTCATGACGTCTTGTCATACAATATTTACGTTCTGATGAACTGCAGTTTGATAGTGTTTAGTGCAGTCTAATGACAGTGTGGGTAAATAAATAAAGAATCTAAATAAATAAAATGGATTGTGAATATTTATGGTGACTGAAAATTTGCTGTAGCAACTTGTTTTGTTACAGCTAACACTAAAGGACCACACCATGTGGCTGGCATTTGAGAATGCAAAGGAAGCTGCAGTGTTTTGCGATTATTTTGGTTTGGGATCGAGTACTTTCCGCACCAAAGTTGTATTGTGCACAGATTCACTACATAATCCTTCTCACCAATTACCTGTTTGTCCTGCCGTTTCTCTTATTGAAATGAAGAGAACGTGTTCAGTGGGTGAGGTTAATGTTTAAATTAGTCATGCTTGTGTGCATTTCCACATGCAGTTCATCCAGGTATCGTACAAGATGCTGGAGGGATTCAATTACATTTCCCAGTGAAAGAAAATACCCAGTTTTGCCAAATTTTAAGGGAGTCACTGTATTTCTTTGGCTTTGAAGGATCTAGACACAAAAAAATTTTCCTTGTAGACCACAAAACTCATCAGTTGTTTATAATTTATAATTTAACCTTATTCCATACATTCATTATGAACATAATTGTACCACTTTGTTTGCAGTTGTCCTTTTATCCACAAGTCACATTTCTTGCATAAGATTCAATGCTGTTATATTCAGACATTGTACTGAATGTATTTAATATTGTATCATATAACTGTATGTATATTTAATAATCAACACCCTTGTCAGCTACTGATTCAGTGGCCTGTCACTGCATTCAGCTGTGCAGACCCCCAAAATTAGTTGTTACAGCTTTCATTACCATGAAATTGAGAGTAAGTGTGTGTTGAATCTTGTAAATTATTTAGCATAAAATACATTTGGATAAATGTAACTTTGTGGGGCTTCCTGTTCCTGTGAAATGTGATCAGAGCTTTATATTTGTTTTGTACTCAATTTAATTTTGACAAGGGCAAAGAGTGGGGTTAGTTCAGCCTTCATACTGCTGCTACTGGGTTGTAATACCTCCAATTCTGGAAAGTACTCAAAACATGTGATGATATGCAGATGTGACAGTAACAGTTGTACAACTGCCTGCAACATAGATGATACTATTAATGGTGCAAAATAAATGCTCTTATCATCCCACTTAATGTGTCTGTCCCTATTCTTATAATGATTTATTGTTCCTGTTAATGCCATAATTATCATTTGGCTGCAGTAGCTTCTGTCTACCGATTCATGTCTCACAAAATTACAATCTGCTGTGACAAACTCAATCTTATCTGAGAATTCTGAGTTCTTCTCTGCCCTGATGCAGGCCAGATTCACAACCCATCAGCATATGAGAGATTACTACTACTACAAGTTGTCACAGTATCCATAGTTGGACGTTGTTCATATGAAACCTGAAGAGGCCTTGAACACTGCAGAGGCAGGAGTTGCTACATACGTTTGTAGAGATGGGGAAAGGGTTGTTTACTTGGGCCATCCTGAAGAATGTGGACATGGTGAGTAAATCTGAAATTTAACCCTTTAAGGACGAAACTGTTTCTGTCTGATTTTATGACCAGTCTGTACTGCACAGTAAACACTCTCGGCCTCGGTTATAAAAACCAATAAGTTAATGCTGTTTAGTTTGTTCTGAGAATCATGCAGAACACATAAATACATTGTGGGCAGAACACAGAATTTGTGAATGTTGAAGGTGGTGGTACATAAAGTAAGTCTTAGGCTTTAAAAGGTTAATATTGTTTTGTGGGGCACCTGTGTGTCTGTGTACAGCCAGTATCACTCATTCTGCTCAGCAAGTAGCCCTATGATGAAGCAGTACTTATAATAGGAAGCTTACTGTGTAGCTCCAGGCATTTAAATATTTCTAGATGTAAATAAAGTTCTGTACCAAACTTCTCTAAGTATCAAAAAGTGTAGAAATTCAAAACAATCAGTCAGTAGTTTATTCAGCAAAGAATGTAGATTTCAATTATGAATGTGTACTTGCATGTGGGTTTACCATGACCATTACTATCTGTCACTTCAAATGAAAAAGTGAAACATTTATGTAAATTTTTAATGCAGGTTTTCCTGAAAAACATAAGACCTTTATGTGCCACACTGTACCTGTACATTTTGTGTACAGCACACACTTGTTTCTGGCACAGAACGTTTTGCAGTTCGTCAGGAATAACAAACAACATTGCGAGGAGATGCAAACTTTCCTTTACAAATGACTAGTCAATATTTATCATAAAGTAATAAATAGTATTTGGAACCGGCATGAAGATGGATGATGTGGGATTTGAATCCCAGCATGTGCCAGACGTTTTTCTTTCTCCAATTTATCCAGGTCACTTCTGGGGTCCACCAGCCTGCTGTTTAATGGGTATGGGGGATAAAGAAGCTGGGCTAAGAGGCTGACCACTCATGTGTATTTAATGCCGAGGTTAAGAATGGGTGGTGCTCTACCTCCACCCCAGTATGCCTTTATGGCATCCATAAGGAAAACCTTACTTTTATTGGCATTCAGATATACAATCTACAAGAACAGAGACTATATGCGTTAATGTGTCATTAGGTACTGGGTAACAGCAGCAACCTGCAGCTTCCAATTCACTGATCAATTGTGTCTGTCAGTAATTCTGCAGGTAGTTAGTGTGGCACACTGAGGATGGCAGCAGGTTAGGCTGTGTGCAGGTAAGAATGTGAGGAGTTGTACCTTCACATACTGTCATGGCGTGGTGCTTAATTAACCACAGGGTCTTCACCTTTATATTTTTGTTTTGTCTCTTTTGTGTCACCACAGTTCCTTCCTGTCATACGATTTTACAAATTTATTTTCTGTAAATTAAGACCAAATTTCCGTCATTTCTTACGTTAATAATATACAATGTCTCCATCTTGCTTTCACAAAGGTGGTTCAGTGTGTGGTATTTCTGCATGAAGAGCTAATGAAATTGGCATCATTTCCATGCAAGGCTTTGTAGGCTACCCTTGATTTGTGTAAAGGAGGTGAAATGGGTAAATTAAATAGACCAGACTCATTAATGTTGTACCTGTGAGGTGATACTCAAATGTAAATAGGAAGATACAAGAAAGGTGCCACTTGGGCGGCATTGGCATAGATTGGCGGATAATATTTGGTAGTAATTATCCCTTTAAATGCTGAGTTAAATTCCATCTGCTGGCATTATTAGGAGCTCGCCATATTCTCCTCGTTAGCAGGATAAGGGTTAAGATAATGGTCTTTTGGAATGTGATGCCATATGGTTTGGAATCTGCTGCATCCATCTTATGGGTGGAAGTGAAGAAGAAGCTTGGTGGGATAACAAGCATACGGCTGTAAAGAAGGGTGGACCAGGGCCAGGGCTGTGGACAAATCAACAGGAAGCATTGGTCCTGAAAGCAGCTGCCCCAAAAGCAATAGAGCCAATCTGCGAAGTTCCTTGCCCTTCTAGTGATGCTTGGTCTTGTATAGGGCAACTGTTTCTTGTTGATTTACTGATGGCCCCAGTCTTGGTTCCTTACTTCCCCTTCTCTCTAGTCTTTTTTGCTGTGTGGCCTACTTTCTGACCTGAAGATTGATGCAGCACAATGATGATAACTGTTTACCAGACTCCAGAACACCATCATTTACTACTGCATGAACCTCTTGTCTCCAGTATTTATGAGAGTCATCGCCTACATGCTCCAGAGCTGCAGCATTTAATGTCATGTTTGTTTTGAAGACCAGTACAGGATTAAATATTTTAGAGTCATGTTATTGCTGCTGTTAACACAGTGAATCTTTATTGTTTGCATAACAACTGTGTGTGGTTTTCAGCATTAGAGTACAGAAATTTTGTACTAGACAAAATACGCTACCGTGTAACTGCTACATACCCTGTCTTTGTTACTGATTGAAGTTTTGAGTATGTTCCGAAGACGATTATTTTCTCTTTTGGATGTAATGTCATGTAGTTTGATGGACATACACCGGTGTTTTGTTGGGATTCCCTGCACCTATCTGTGCAATAAATTAATTCCGCCACGCAGCTTGTTTAGCTATTTTACAATGAAATATATATTACTCTGACTATAAGCGCCAAGGCCGATGGGGGAGGAGACTTTCATTGTCCAGATAACGTGACCAACCGACGCCTCTGTTTAAAAAGTATGTGAACTGCGATAATGGTCTGTGTTCCTTCCATCAATTTATCGCTCTCAATCCAGCCCTTCTAACGGCTTCATCTGGTGAAATCTTGCAGTTATGAATGGCAACATGGAGTGGCGCGCAGGAGCGAATTGATGCTGACATCTGCTGGAAGTTTGTGGTACTATGGCCTTGGTAGGGACTTACCCAAATTGCCCTCACGTATGTAAAATAATTAAGCCCAAAGGATGGTCTTACCAAGGGTAATTGGAGGCTGGATTGTGAAGCTTTTCATACTCACGTACAATTGCAGTTCATTGAAAATAAGATCTGACTGTACGTAGACTGAGGGGAGGAAGTGGCCTTGATAGTTCAGAAGTGCAGTTAACAGTGGGGAGATGTTTGTTGTACCGATAGTGACAGTGGGAGATAAAGTTAGACCGAAACACGACAGGGTCGGGGGATTAGTGGTATAGCTCTACCCATTCACTCGACCACGGCACTAGGAGGGCGTGGGTGTGGTCAATGCACGCCCTGGCCGTTTAACCCCCAGGAAGGACCCAGTACCCTTTGTACAAGAGGTTGTGTGGGAAACAGGAACGGTCTGGAAGGACACGGAAGATCTCGCCTCCAACGGGATTCGATCCCCGGACCGTCTAGCCCGTCACGAGTCGCAAGACCAACTGAGTTACCTCACACACCAACAATAACAGCAGACCATACAGAGCACCAAATAAGAAAGAAATAATATTTTTAATCATTTCATTACTAATAATTAAATTGCTTGCAATTTGAGTGGAGGAAGTTAGCGAGAGACTGGGGGCGTTTTGGTTAGGATTTCGTTTATACAAAACTGGGGAAATAAAAATTGTAAATCATCGTAATGGCGGTTTAATGTAAGCGACTAACGTTTCGTCTCCACCTGACGCTGGAATGCGGTTTAAATTAATCGAAAAACGTTCGGTTTTTCCCCGACGTCACGCTGTAGTTTAAACTAATCGACCGACGTTTTGCCCTCAACTTGGCGTCACACTGCAGTTTCAAATAAGCGACCGACGTTTCGTCTACACCTGACGCTGGACTGCAGAAACGAATCAAACGACGTTTCGTTTTCACGTGGCGTCACTCTGCATTTTAAATAAATCGACCGACATTTCGTCTTCACCTTGCGTCATGCTGCAGTTGAAACTAAGCGACCGACGTTTCGCCTACACCTGGCGTCCCGCTGCAAAGTAAACTAAGTGATCGGTGTTTCGTTTTCACCTGGCGCCAAGCTACAGTTTAAACTGATCGACCGACGTTTCGCTTTAACCTGGCGTCACGCTGCAGTTTAAACTAAGCGACCGACGTTCAGCCTTCACCTGGCATCCCGCTCCAATGTAAACTAAGCGACCAATGTTTCGTATTCACCAAGCGTCAAGATGCAATTTAAATTGACCGACCGACGTTTCGTCTTCACCTGGTGTCACGCTGCAGTTTAAATTAATCGATCGATGTTTGGTCCTCATCTGGCGTCACGCTTCAGTTTAAATCAATCAACCGACGTTTCGCCTTCTGACGTCACCCGCAGTATAAAATAATCGACCGACGTTTCGTCTTCACCTGGTGTAACGTTGGATTTTAAACTAATCGATTGCCGTTTCGTCTTCAAATAGCGTCACACTTCAGTTTAAAATAATCATCCGACGTTTCATCTCCACCCGGCGTTACAGTGCTGTTTAAATGTACCCACTGCTTTACGTTTTTAGGAAGATCAAATTCAATACTACTGGGGAATGCGAGAAGATATGTATACAGAACTGTGGTGGGAAGTGTGAAAAAAACGAAGCCTGTCCGAGGATCATTCGTAAATGCGAGGATAATATTAAAACGGATCGTTCGGTGGAAGAACGTTAACTGGATTTATCTGACTGTGGACCCGAACCGCTGAGGAACACTTATACATACAAACAACATCAACCTCTCCTGTTCCACGCAGTGCAGTACGGCTGTCTCAGCCACCTGAACAGCAACGAACTGTTCGAGACGGACTGCATGATTTGGTTGTTTGGGTTCTGTAGGCAACATGGCTACAGTTTGGTACTTGACACACGTGGGACGGTGACCTTGAACCACCGTGCCAATTGCGATGTGTGACGTACTGACAGGCAACACTGCCAATATCTGTATGGAGTTACAGGTGACGTCATCACACAGACTGTCACTGAACAGTCAAAACGTATTTTTGTGTTTAGCAACTTTATGTACTTTCTGTAGTTGCTTTTTTATCGTATTGCTTGTGATTTCAAAGTTTCACCTGCAGGTGTATCTGCAGTAACTGAAAGCATGTAGCGTTCTACAGAGTGACAATCACTTTGAGCTCTTTAAATGGCGGCTTCTCTTTTCTTCCGCGCAGTTTTTTGAAGACAGAAACTGACATGAATTTTACATAAAGACCAAGTCCGTACCGCGCAGTAAACACACTGAGTCCGGGTATTACAAACCAGTCAATTAATGTTGTATAGGGAAATAATTGCTGCTTGTTCTTGAACGTCTAACGTGGTAGTACATAAATGGATTTTGTGTCTAACTAATGCGAACCTAACAAATACTCTTTGCCCCTACGTTTCCAATCTCGGGGAACGGAAGAAAGGAGATGTGCAGCAAAACGGGAAGAAATGTAAATGTGTTACCAAGCGTTCCACTGCGGTCTGACGCTTAGCGCCATCTGTGCGACACTAGCATTACTACTGTGCTGTCAGCTGACAGTCTCCGTACAGCTAACCGCTGGCAATGTGCGCCACACCACAGAGAGATGTTTATAATGTCCAAGTGGTTGCGTCTTCACTCAGTCCTCCCGGCGTTGCCTTGATAACTGCCAAGTTTGAAGCTCCAGCCACACTCACCCTCAACAGCCGTTTTTCATTACAATAGAGTCAAGATGTTCTTAAAATTCGATTTTTCATGGTCACTCATTTTAATAACATTTCTTCGATCTTTCTTGACTGGTTTCGAAGAATCAATACGGATCGTCTTCCACCCCTCCTGCTACCCCACAAATCACTGTCCGTTAAACACTGCCCTGTCTACTGTCCGCACTGTTCAGAATGACAAACAGCCTTAGTTATGTCGCGAATTGGATGCTTCAAATTGTGTTTGGAGTTTATAAAGTGAATTATTTAATTTTTATTCTATATTTTAAATGGGCGGCATTTCGCGAAGTGTTGGAAGCACAAAGACACTGTGCATTTGAAACAGTTGCCACTGTTCCTGACAGTTCTGTTGGTATCAGCCGATCACGAGCATGCAGACTGCACTGTATATGGTGACAGGGACGCTGTAATGACTGTGACAGTAACACAGCACTGTTACTGCATATCCAACTGCAGTTCTTGATTTATTTCTTACTGCAAACTTGATAATTATTGGGCAGGAAATTGGCAATATGGAACGAATTTTTATGGCCTGTTTGTGTC
>JGI20166J26741_11524808_pt1 | contig 12433 bp, 7 predicted proteins | sample TergutCu122P5_FD_26741 | JGI IMG/M metagenome (IMG submission 26741) | reverse complement strand
CTGGCAGGGCTCGAACAGCGGCACCGACCAGGACTCGTATCAATACAACGTGATCAACGGGTTGACGTTCCGCGGCATCGTGATCAACTTCCTGTCGCAGTCGATGTACGGCTTCCAGTTCGCCAACCCCAGCACCACCGCGAACAACCAGTCGTCCGACATCACGAACCTGACGATCGAAAACTGCCAGTTCCTGCGCATCACGCCGACGTCCAACAACCAGCAGAACGCATTCGTCGTCCTGCCATACGCCGCCAACCTGCACGGCACCAACGTGATCCGGAACAACGTCTTCACCACCCCGACGACGACGAACCAGGGTGGCACGGCCACGGCGATCTACTTCGTCGGCTCGCAGGCGGCTGGTTCGACGACGCCCTCCAACCTGTCGATCACCGGCAACTACTTCAACGGTCATGGCGGCGCCGGCACGATCCGCACCAAGGGGGTCGGCCTGGTGACCATCTCCGGCAACACGTTCGGCGCTGCTACGAAGTCGTACGCCAACGCCAGCGAGGAATCGACCGACACGAACGTCATGTACTCCATGGCGCCTGGCACCACCCCTTACACCAGCACCAACCAGGCGATCCTGACCTGGGCGCCCACCACGGGCAGTGCCACGGTGCTGACCGGCCTGATGCCGTCGAACGCGGTGCCGCTGGAGACCCCCGGCACGTCGACCCTGCCGACCTGCACGGCGACGGTGACCGTGACGAAGCCGACGGCGACGGTCGGCAACACGACCATCCCGGCCGACCCCGTAACGCTGGACGTCTACTGGACGGGTGTCCAGACGGCCGAGGTGTACCTCGGCAAAGTGACCGGCCTTGTCGGGCCGAACGCGCTGCTGGCGTTGCCGCTGCCGGTTGGCGTCGTGACGCTACCCGACGGGAATACGGTCAAGCCGGTGGATCCGACCACGGGGGCGGCGTCCGGGTTCGTCCGCGTTCAGACGCAGGTCGAGGGCAAAGCCCAGTTGGAGTCGTCGCAGTATTCGCGTGTCGTCCCGGTTGTCGGCAACTGCCGCCCTGCTCTGACGGTGAGCGTGGCGCCCGGCATGACTGACCCGACGATGGGGCGCGACCTGCACTTCATCCTGACGTCGTCGATGCCGCTGGATCCCAACACGGTGACGCCCGGCATCATCAGCATTACCGCGACGGCAGTGCCCCAGACGTACGACTCAACCCGCCTGAACCCCACGCTCGTCTCGGTGGTGCCGGTGGCGAACAGCGGCGACACCCAGTTCGAGATCGTCGTGCGGGTCGATGACTCGGCCCTCGTGACGCTCAGCGTCGGCGCCGGCGCAGTGACGTCCGACTCCGGAATGACCAACCCGGCCGCCTCGGCCAGCGCCGACAAGGGCATCACGTTCCTGAACCCTATTCAGGTGATCCCGGCCTCCTTCACCCTGGTGACGGGCGAACCGCACGGCAAGGCGTTCACCATAATCCTTGGGGCCGGTGCGCCGTTGCCGACGGACGATCTGCAGTTCTCGGCCACAGTCACCCAGCCCTCCGGCACCCCCCAGGTGACGCTCAGCACGCTGTACCCGGATATCAGCGCCGGCGCGACCAGTTCGGCGCCGGTGAATGTCACCGCGGCAGCCGGCAACGTGACAGCCAACACCCCGGTCGGCATCACCTTGACATTGGAATCGGTCGACACGAACTACAGCGGGTTGGTGGTGCCGTCCGTGACGCCGTACCTGTTCTCCACCGACCCGACGATCCAGATCGTCAAGGCCGCCTACATCAACGTCGGCGACACGTCGACGCCCACTCAGATCGAGGCCACCGGCACGATAGCGCCCACCGGTTCGCGGCTGACGGACGGACAGATGGTGTGCTTCGTGTACACGGTGACGAACACATCCAAGGACGACTGGGCCACCAGCCTGACCAACGTCGTGGTCACAGACTCCGACCCGCGGCTGGGCTCGGGTGGCGTCATCGGAACCATTGCGTCGATCCCGATGGGGCAATACGCCAAACTCGCCTCTTGCGTGGCGCTGGTGCCAGTCGACACCACCGTCGCCAATCCCGGAGCGGGGTCACCATGAGCACTCGTTTCGCGACAGCCAGGCGCGGCCCGCGGAGCCGGGTCTGGATCGGCTGGTTGGTGAAGACGGCGGCCGTGGCCGGCGGGCTGGCCGTCGGCTCGACACTGGCGTTCTTCTCCGCCAACACGGTGTTCAGCGGCGCCAACTTGGGGGCCGGCGACCTGAACATCAGCGTCGGCAACATGACTTGGAAGCAGGTGACGCCGGGAGTGACAGGCGGGGCGTCGGGCACGTTGTCCACCACCCCTGAATCGTTCCTTTCCATGCCGGGCGACGTCATCGAGATCCGGGTGCCCGTCACCACCTACCTGAGCGGCGACAACCTCAGGGCCGACCTGGTGGTCAGCTGCGACTCGCCCGACGCGGCGGCAGGCAAGATCGCCGCCAGCTTCGTCGTGCTGGACGGCAACGGCGTCCAGGTCGCGCCGAGCAGCGGCGCTACGGCGGCCAATTCGTCCTCGACGGTCGCCGGGCTCGCCGGAACGAGCAACGGCTCCATCGCCTCTTGGACAGTGGTGCTGCGCGTCGAGGTGCTGGGCGACTACCAGTGGGCGACGCCGCAATCGACGCCGGTCGTCGAATGGAACGCCGGCACCGTCGTGGCACAGCTGCACCAGGTGCGTCCGGGAGGTGCGCCATGATCCGTCGCGCCATACCATCTTTCACGGCCGGTTTCGTGGTGGCCACGGCCCTCAGCGTGACCGTTTCGGCAGTCGCCCTGTGGGCGGCCAATCGTGACGTGCCCGCCGCCTCGGTCGGGGTCGGCGCGCTGTCGCTCGACGCCTTCGGCCAGTCCGGCACCACCACCCCCCAGTACTCCGCGGACGGCGGGCCAGTGACGCTGGTGCTGCCCGGTACCGAGATCGTCGGCGTGCTCGGCCAGACGGGCATCGACCCACCGCCCGTCATCTGGCGGTTCACCGTCGAGGGCTACGCCAACGGCATCGCCGGCCTGGATGTCGACGTCACGGTAGCCAGCCAGGTGGCCAAGGACGGCAAGACGACGGATCTCAGCGCGGGCGTCGCCGACGCCGAGACGCTGCTGTCGTTCTCGACGATGAAGGTGTACCCGGCGTCCGTCAACGGCGACTGCTCGGCGATACCGACGGTGACGCCCGTGCCCGGGAAGAACGTGTACCTGGTCGACACGTCCGATCGTGTGCTGCAGGCTCCGGGCGCCTACAGCGGCACCCCGGCGCAGCAGTACTGGTGCGTCGCCATGGACTTCAACAACCAGCCGGACGCCGCCTACGGCAACGAGGTGCAGGCCACGGGAATCGCCGACGACGCGACCGTCCACAGCGCGATCGCCAGCTGGCAGGCCGTCGTGGCCTTCCCGCCGTCGCTGAATCCGATCGGTGAGTATGTGAACCGGGCCGACGTTATCGGCACGGCCGAGGACGGCACGTATTCCCGCGACAGCGACATCTTCAAGGCCGCGATCTACCCCGACCCGAACCAGGAGCCCGACGTCACCATCCTGGTGGCGCCGCGCGTCACCAGCCTGAACTCAGGCACACCCATAAGCCCCTCGCCACAAAGGTGAGGTAGTCACCCCCGAAACTGCCCCACCCGGGGCCAACCGAAAGGAAAGAATATGAACACAACTCAGAAGGTTGTGGTCGAGAACCGCAGGTCTCGCCGCGGCCTCATCTGGATCGCTGCCGCCCTGGGAGCGACCATGCTCGGCGGCTCCACGTTCGCGTACTGGTCGGCCAACACCTCGTTCACCGGCGGCACGATCACCGCCGGCGATCTGAACATGGTGCGGGCGGCCGACACGACGTTCTACGACGTCTCGGCGGACCGCACGGATGCCACGGACACGTTGCCCGGCACGGACGGCAGCCAAGAGGGACACCTGATCGCCGACATCACGTCGTGGACCATGGTGCCAGGCGACAAGGTGGCAGCCAACCTGGCGACCACCGTCACGATGTCGGGTGACAACCTGGTTGCCAAGTTGTCCGCCACCGGCATCGGCACAGTCGCGGCGGCCAACCCGTGGCTGACGTGGACGTACGAGGTGTACCTGGGCGGCACCATCCTGGTGGACGAGAAGTCTCTGCCGTCCAGCGGCGGGCTGCTGTATCTGTCCGCGCCCGACACCGGCCAGGCCGACGGGCTGACGGATGCCGACGGCACAACCGTCTTCGCCATGGCCTCGTCGCCCCTGTCGTTCACGATCGTGATCTACGCGGAATTCCCCGCCACGGCCGGTGACGCCGGCCAGGCGAATAAGAACGCCACCACCGGCGTCTTCACGGATCAGGGCACGTCCTCCACCGGCACGCGTCAGGACGCCGGGTCGGCTGCCGCACTGAGCGACATCCTGCTGCTGCTCGAGCAGGTGCGCGACACGGGCGTCGTCTTCGTGACCTCGCCGTAGCATCCGTCGGTTGAACCCGAGTGGTAAATCCCGCCGGTCGAGCTCGTCTGGACCCTAACCGGTCCCGGCGGGCCCGGCCGGTGTCAACCGGACCATAGGAAAGGAACCCCAATGTCCGCCCCCATCACCGCCCCCGCCGACACCGTCCGCCGGTCCGGTTGGCGCATCTTCGGGCAGGTCGTCGGCCTGCTTGTGACGGTGGCGCTTGTCGCGCTCTTCACCGCGGTGTTCATCGCGCCGCGTCTGATGGGCGGGGCCAGCCTCACCGTGCTCACCGGTTCGATGCGCCCGACGCTGCAACCCGGAGACGTCGCGGTTGTCCGCGGCGTGGCAAAGGACGATGTCTGCCGCACGGTCGGCATCGGCTACATCGTCACGTACATGCCGAACCCGAACGACGCCGCTCTGATCACCCACCGCGTGGTGGCCAAGACCGTCGGCTCCTTCGACGACGGCACCAATTGCCGCCTGATCACCCAGGGCGACGCCAACTCGGCCATCGACAAGCCGGTTTCACCTGTCCAGGTGCGGGGCGTCTTCCTCTACAACGTGCCCAAGCTCGGCTGGGTGCGCCAGTGGGCCGACCAGAACAAGCTTCTGGTGATCGGCGCGGGCGTGGTCGCCTCGGTCGCCTATCTGGTCTGGACGTCGCGGCGTCCCCGGCTGGTCGTCCAGGATGTGGAAGACGCACCGGACACTGAGTCTGCTCCGCTACCGCCAAGGCGCGCAACCGACGCCTCGGAGACGAAATCCTCGACGGAGCTCCGGTGCTGAGCCCGGGCCGCCTGGTAGCCGGCGTCCTCGCGGCCGGCCTCGTCATCGTGTCGGCGTTCTTGCTGGACAACCACACGTCCGCAGCCACCGGGGCCGGGGCGACGGACACCGCGACTGACACCCCGACCGACATAGTCATGGAGAGCTCCTGGGACGGTGCGACGACCCATATGGCGTGGGACGGAACCAAGTACACAACCGTCGAGGCGAGCTTCGTCGGCGATCGCGTCGCCGCACCGGGTGATCGGGTTCAGAGAACCTTGGATGTGGTGAACAACGGCCCGTCGGGCGCCTACATGACGGTTTCGCTGGCCGTCAGCCAGAGCGTGCCGCCGCAAGCTCCTAACACCAGCCTGGCCAACGACGTCAGCCTCTTCTGGGACGTCGCCGGCAACAAGGGCCAGGCAAAGTTCGCCGACTTGCTCAAGTCCCCGGACGGGGTGACGATGGTGACGACGGGGGTGCCGGTGGTGCAAGGCGCGACCAGCCCCGTGACGGTTGGCTTCGCCGTGTCGCCGGGGCTGACGGCCGACAAGGGAGGCACCGCGTCCACCGTCTTGAGTTTCGACGTTCTAGTGCAATTGCAGGGCGACCCCGACGTCCTGCCAGGGCCATCGCCGGCGCCCATGCCCACGCCGACGCCCACGCCGGGTTCGCCGCCGACCGCTGCGACGGGCGGCAGTGTCGTCGAACGCAGCTCGCTGCTGGTCGTCCTGCTTATGGCAGGAGCCGTGCTGCTGGCGTTCGTGCCGCGGGTTCCCACCCGGCGAGACGCGACGGACCAACGCCGGGCCGCCTGATCCGGCCGCCCTTGTCAAGGCGGGTGGCCAGCCACCGATAGCATGGAGGCATGGAGAATTGGCGGGCTGGCGTGGTGGGGGAGGTCGCGGGATATCTCGCCGACTCCATCAGCGTCAACCTCGTCGGGATGAAGGGTTCGGGACGCAGCACAGTCGCCCTCAGCGTGGCCGACCGGCTGCAGGAACAGGGCTTCACGGTCGTTCCTATCTTCGGCGTCGCCGCGTTGCGTGACCGTTCGTTGGCCGCACTGGCTGCTTCCCGTGTCGACGTGCCGCTTTCGCCTTCGGGCCCCACCATCGCGGGAGCTGTCGCGGCATTGACCAAACGGTTGGAAGGCCGGTCGGTGCTCGTGGTCGACGACGCCGATGAATTGGACTCCGCCAGCGTCGGCGCGATCGTGGCGGCCCATGTGCACCAGCAGTTTCCCATCTTCGCCGTGACCCGCCCAGCGGGGCTAGCCGCCGCGACCTCCCTTCTCGGCGACGTCGGCCAGTCGGTGCTATTGCAGCTTCCACCGCTGCAGTTCGACGAGTTGCACCGCGCCGTGCATGCCTTGCTGCCGGGCTCGGTCGATCCGTCGGCCGTCGCACAGATCGCCACGCTGTGCGGCGGATTGCCCCGGCTGATGAACGCCATAGTCGACACCGGACGCCGAACCGGGGCGCTGGCAGAGGCGAACGGGGTCTGGCGCGTCAAGCGAAGCCTCTGGGACGAACGCCTGGCGCAGGTCGTGGAGCCTCTGCTGTCGGACCTCACGGGTGAAGAATTGCCGGCATTGACGAGGATGGCCGCGGGTGGCCCGCTGCCGATGCCCGATGCTCTTGAGGTCTTGCAAGAGGGCCATTTCGAGCGGCTGCGCGAACTGGGGCTTCTGCAGGTGGAGGAAACCGCGGCCGGGCGTCAGGTCATGATCCACCCACCGTTGGTCAGCGAGTATCTGCGACGGACGGCGGTCGCAGCCTATCCGCAAGGCGAGCCGGGCGGTGACGAGTTGGGTGCGACGGTCGTTGCCTCGCCGCTGACCAGCTCGCGGGTGGCGATCATCAACCTGCGCATAGCGGAGCACTGGCAGGCGGAGGCCGACACGCTGAGGGCCGTCTGGCGCGAGCAGCCCTCCGCTGACAACGCCGCCCAGCTGATCGCCGCGCTGAACGGCGTCGCATCGAGACCTGAGGAGATCGCCGCCATCATCGACGGCACCAAGGCCGAGGCCGGCCAGCCTTGCGTCGCGCGATTCGCCAGCTGGCAGGCCGCTCATCTGGCTCTGCAGATGGGCGACCGCGACGGCGCCCGCGCGGTGCTGCACCGGTGCCGCGCCGCCCTGCCGGAGTTCTCCACCCAGTTACGGGCGGCGGATGGCATGCTGCAGATGCTGACCGGCGTCATCCCGGACGACGGCTTCTTCGACCTGACGGGCGCGACGTCTGGTGACGAGTACGGGCAGCGTTTCGGGGCCGTGCATCGCCTGGCGCTGGCGCTGGACGGACGGACGCGCGACGCTCTGGCCGGCGGGCTGGATCCGACGCTGCAAGGCGATTACTTCGCCGAGACCAACGATGTGGCCATCGGCTTGGCCCGCGTGCTGAACGGTGATTTCGCCGCCGGTACCTCGTGGGCGTTGCGGGCCATGACCGCCGCCGAGGACCGGCTGAACCCGGGCGAGCTGCAGGCCTACGCCTTCGTCGCGGCATTGGGTTTGGCGCTGTCGGGGCGGCTGGCCGAACTGCAGGCGCTGCTCGGCCCGGCACTGGCGTTGAACAACACGACCATGTTGCAACGTGCCTATCAGTCCGGCCTGCTGTCGGTGGCGGCACGCTCCGCGAAGTGGTCCGGGCAGCATGAGTACAGCGGGTCGTTGTCGGCGCAGGTCGGTGCCGTGACGCCGGACGCCGGGCCCTTCGCCGCTCTCATCGGGGCGCCGGAGGCCGCCGACGGTGCGGCGCAGTGGCGGTCGGTGCGGCAACTCCTGCGGGCCGGGCAGACGGCGGGGGCCATCATGGTGGCGGTGGACGCCGTCGAGACCCTTGCCGATGCCACCCTCGCCGACGTCGTCGAGGGCACCGCTCGCGGCACACAGAGCCCGTTCCTTATGGCACTGGGTGAATACATCCGGGCAGCGGGGCGGCGCGACGCCGGTGCCCTGAAGCAGTCCGTCGCCGATCTGTGGCGGCTGGGCGCCCGGCCCCACGCCGTCGGCGCCGCCGTGGCGCTGGCGCTGGTGCTTCGGGCTGACGGCGACATGGCGGGCTTCATCCGGGCGTCCGAGGACGCCTGGGCCCGGGCGGGTGAGTTGGGACGCCCGTGCCCTGGCTTGTTCCGCCGGCTGGGGCGAGCCGTCGACCTGAGTGCCAGGGAGCGCGAGGTTGGGCTGGCGCTGGCGCGCGACGAGACGCCAGTGGACATCGCGGCGTCGCTCAACCTGAGTCTGCGCACCATCGAGAACTACCTGTCCAGCGCCTATCGCAAGCTGGGGTCGGACGGCAGAGCCGACCTGGCCCGCGCGGTGTCGACCTGGGCGTCCCAGCCCGATGGCTGACGTTACAATGGTTCCATCGCATTGACCTGGTGTAGCCTGGCGGCTTGAGGTTGGGGGAAAGACCAGGGGACGATGGAATCCTCGCCCGACACCGCGACGACGCGCAGGCTGACAGCTGAAATCATTCACGACCTCACGACCGGCTGGAACGTCATGCTGGCCGGGCTGCCCGGATCGGGCCGGTCGTACCTGCTGCAGTCGGTGGTCCGCGAACTGAGCCACACCGGCACGTCTGCCCTAATGCTGTGCGGAAACGAGATGCTGGCCGACCGGCCACTGGCGGCTCTGTCGCTGGCCGGGGTGCGCATCGACGACGACCGTCAGCCGAACGGCGGGTCGGTCTTACTGCGCGCCGCCGACGCCGTCAGGGTGCTCGCCGGACGCGGGGGCATGCTGGTCGTCGACGACGCCGACGGGATGGACCGACTCAGCGCCGGCGTCATCGCCGATGCCGTGGCAGGCTCGGGCACACGGCTTCTGATGACGGCTCCGCCTGGCCCGTGCGAGGACGGCCCGGTGGCCGAGTTGGCCGCCCGTGCACAGCCCGGCGTGACGGTCGAGCTGAACGGGCTGCCGCTGGAGGACGTCACCCGGCTGACGAACTGGGAGCTGCGGGGAATCGCCAGTGCGCACACAGTGTCACGCATCGCCGCATTGTCCGGCGGCCTGCCAGGCTTGATCCGGGCCATCATCCACGTCGCCCGCCTGGGCGACCGCCTTGTGCAGGTGGATGGCGTCTGGACGGCTGACGGCGACCTCTGGGATGAGGCGCTGCAGTATTCGTTGCTGCCCATGGTTCGCGGGCTCGGCCGGGAAGAACTCACAGCGCTGACCCGTCTGGCGAGGACGGGCGGCGTGCCGGCGTCCGAGGCCGATCAGGTGGCGGGTGCGGATCGCTTGCAGCGCCTGTCTGGCAGAGGCCTTCTGCATGCCGGCGGCATGCCGTCCGACCCGGTGGTCCACGTCTTCCCGCCCGCGCTGGCCGAGTGGCTACGACGCCTGGACAGTGGTCGGGGCGTCTCGTCGCCGCGGCAGACGGACGACGCCGGTCCCGCTGCTTGGCCGTCAGGCATGACCGGGCCGCAGGTTGCCGCTGTGGCGGATCGGATCCGCCACAATCTACGGGCAAAGATCGCACGACGGTGGGCTCGCTGGAACGACAACCGCGTCGCTGGGGAGGCCGTCCCGTTGCTGACCGCGCTGTTCTCGGGCGCCGCCGGTGACGATCGGATCGCCACGGTGATCAGCCGCACCGCCACTGGCGACGACGAGGACGCCCACACCAGGTTCGTCGCCTTGTCTGCCACGTATCGGGCCGTCTGGGGCCACGACCTGGCCGGCGCCATCGCCGAGATCGACCGCCATCGGCAGGCGTCGCCCCGGGTCCGGGCGTTGCTGGACGGCGTCAGGTATCGCCTGACACTCATCTGCGACCGCGTTCCGGATGATGAGCCGGTGGAACCGTCTGGCGATGCCGGCGATGGCGGCCTGCTTCAGGCGTCGCGCGCCGGGGCGCTGATCGCCCAGGGTCGCGTCGACGACGCCGCCCGCCTGCTCGACCTCGTCGAGCCGGGTGACGACGCCGTCGCCGTCATGAAGGCGACTCTTGAGGATCTGGTGCTGGTGCTCGGCAGCGACGTGGCCGGCGGGGTCGAGTCGTCGCTGCGCCGGCTGCGGCACGCCATCACCGCGCTCGAGCCCTATCCGATCTCCGGCCACGCCTACGTGGCGGCTTTGGGTATGTGCATGCTGGGACGTTTCGACGAGGTTGAGGCCGTCGTCGAGCTCGTCCACCGCATGGCCGACGTGAACATCTTCCAGAGCCATTTCAAGAACGGGCTGTTCCTGCTCGGGTCGTTCATCGCCGGGTGGGACGGACGCCGCGACTACGCGCGCAACCTGGCACTGCAAGCCAAATCCCTGGGCGTCGGCATCGGTCCCTTGCCGGGCATGCTGACGAAGCAGGACCTGTTGTCCAGGTCTTCGGTCACTCCGGATCAACTGTGGGACGAGATGGACGACTTGCTCGGCCGTGGCTATTTCGCCAAGGCGGTGTTCCTGGCGGTGGCCGCCGTCGAAATGGATCCGGGCACCAACCGACTGGCGGCGCTGATCGATCTGGGCGCGCGCTCGCAGAGCGAGGTACTTGTGGCACTGACCAGCTACGTGGCGGCGGTCAACAGCCAGGATCCTCACCGGTTCGAGCCCGTGGTGGCGCGGTTGCGCGACATCTGCGGCCCCCTGGACGCCACCCGCGCCACGATCTCGTGGGCGCTGGCGCTGCGGCAGCGGGGCGACATGGCCGGCTGGCTCGAGCGCGCCGACGCTGCCTGGCTCGAGTCCGGCAACATCAGCCGGGCCTGCTCCGGCCTGTTCGACCGTCTCGCCGACGCCGTCGATCTGACGGCCCGCGAATCCGAGGTCGCGGGCCTTAACACCAGCGGGCTCTCGTCATCGGAAATCGCCGGACGTATGGGCATTTCCACCCGGACGATCGAGGCGTATCTGCATGCCGTCTACCGCAAGACGGGGGTCAGCAGCCGCGAGGAACTGCGCGAACTCACCACCACCTGGCTGACCCTGCGTACGTAGAGCGGGCCTACGGGTGTGGCCCGCCCGGGTTACGGCAATCGATCACACCGTCTACGTTGGTTTGACAGCCGTCCTACGAAGCCGCATTTCCCGCCTGCCAGACTTGCCGGGAAAGCAAATCTGAAGTGAAGGACGGATTCTCGTGGTGAAACTCATGGGTGCCATGCGGCGGGTCGCCGGATTGATGTGCGTGTCACTGGTCGCGATCGGCGCGGCCGGTGTGCCGCGTGGGTTCGCGATCGCGTCCGAAGGGGAAGCCGACCCGGCAGCGAGCACTGCCCCCATCGTCGAGGACGACCGGTACGCCGCGACCATCGACCTTTCGACGACGACCACCAACGGGCCGGGCTACATCGTGACGGGAAACACCCCGGAATACGCGGACCCGTCGCTGGCCGTCACCGACCCGGATCGGATGCTGACGTTCACCGGTGAGGCCAACGGCCGTACGTACCACCTCGTGCAATCCGGCGTGCGCAGCGATCCACCGACGCCGGACGCACCCAAGGAGGCGACGTCCATCTTCGGCTACGTCACCGTCTTCCCGGGCGTCAACCTGACTCTGGTGGTCAGCGGCGTCGACCTGCCGATGATCTCGCTGTCGCCGCTGGGGGCCGGCATGACGCTTCTGCTGGACGGGCCGAACTACATACGGGAGAGCGTCACCGTGCCGAAGAACGCATCGCTGACCATCGACAGCTTCAATGCGACCGACGATGACCGGTTGACCATTCCGTCGCCGCCCGGCGGCGCGTCTGCGAGCATCGGAAGCTCCAGCGGCGACGCCGGGACGATAACGATCAACGGCGGCACGATCGACGTGACGGCCCACTCGACGGGCGCCGGCATCGGCAATGCCTCCACCGGGGGCTCGGGGGGCGTCGTCACGATCAATGGCGGCGTCGTGAAGGTCGCCCAGTTCGGCGGGGCGCCCGCCATCGGGGCCGGCCGGTTCTGCCTCGGCGCCGCGGCCCGGCTCACGGCTGTCTCGAAGGGGGCGCCGGCTATCGACATCGCTGACAATTCATGCGACGGCACCTATGTCAACGCCCAGTTGGATGCGCCGCTGTCATCCACTGACGCCACCACGCTTGTGGTCAACCAGGGCAGCCGCATCATGCTGCCGCCTGCCTTCATCGGCTTCGGCTTCAGCCACGATGCGGCTGGGACGCAGGCCAGCCAGGTGGTGGCCATGACAGGCGGCGTCGTGCTGGGCGCGATCGTGCGAACGGCGGACGACAGCCCCGACATCTACCCAACCGGCGACGGCGTGCTG
>JGI20166J26741_11524697_pt1 | contig 12436 bp, 6 predicted proteins | sample TergutCu122P5_FD_26741 | JGI IMG/M metagenome (IMG submission 26741) | reverse complement strand
ACACAACGCTGTTCTTCCCTGGTGCAAGTCTCAAGTGGGGCAGCCATCTTTATACTGATACTGTGACGGTGTTCGTGCATCTGCACTATGCTGCCACCTAACAGCCATTCTGCACACTGTTTGTAGCACGCTTACCAACTTACAGGACAATGGCGCGAAATTTTGATTTTTTATTACAAATTTAATGTTTTCATTTAACTCACCTACATAAATTCCCTGTCAATGGCTCCCACACATGCACTATCTTCAACACTGTTGCCATTTCACTGTTGTCATTGTGCATTATAGTGTGAGCTGCATAAACTTAAAATCATTCTCAGTGCATACTGTGTGGGTGTACAGCAACTTATCACTCAAATGATAAACAATATCCAAGGAACATGTTCATATTGCAGTCTGAAAGGGACAGTGGTATATATGTAATATCAGAAACAAGAAGACTGGCTAACCCAGCAGAAGACAATGTATTTGGTGCACTCTGGTGATATGTTCTGTGCTGCTGATACATGTAATGCATCCTGTGACATAACCTTGGCAAAACACTGTATCATTCCATTGCCCTGTGTGACATAAACATTTAGCTGGTACCAGTTAATTCTGAACAGTCCCCTTCAAAATTTTTACTTCTCCAGACTGTCAAGCAGACAATGTAATTTTCAAAAGCAGATCATTTTCATAAATCTCTGTGTACAGCATACAGCCAAATTTAACACAAAAGGAAGAAAAGAACATGTGAATTATGCAATGAATCAAGAATAAACTATAACAGTTAATTACCCCATGAACAGATGAGGTTTTTGTATCAGCTCAAGCTGCTTATTAGTTCTACATTCTAACAACTTGCACTTCCACGGACACATACGTCATTCAGTTCAAAGAGGAAAAATTTCCATATCCATTGATGCTGCAGATACAGGAAGTATACATAAGTTCAGTTTGTACATGGCACTGTGGTTCAATCCCTGCCAGATTGAAGGGACTTTTCTGCTCCAAAGTACCCTTACCATCTCTCAGCCCAACTAGCCTCCTGTTCAATGTGTACAGGGAGTAGAGTGGCTGGGGTGTGTAGCTGATTACATACCTCCTTCTAGAGCTGAAGTTAAGAATGCGTGGAACTATACCTCCACTCTTTATGTCTTCATGGGGTGCAAGGAGACATTTTAAAGTTTTGATACATATTTAAACTTTTATCAGCCATGTATCACATGCAGTCCAGCTGCCTGAACATTGAATATTTTAAAACTGTGTTATTCCCAAGGTAAAATATGACCAGCCCTATCTACCTAATAAGCTGTTACTCCTAAAATAAATCATGGCTGTCAAACCTGTAGTACTAATTGATTAAAATCCCTATTCCCTGATGAACGGAGTTAAAATAAACAGTATCTTGAAATTACCATGGCAATTTTGTACGATTTCCTAGTATGTTAGTCTTAGCATGGAATACTAACTGTCCTGTATTTGTATCTTACCAATATCCTGGCCTGCTCTGGTTTAAGTGCCTGATTTGCTTTGCAGACTGTGAACTCTGACAGCAGTGTGACCACACCCCTCTGCAGACTTGTAGGCATTCCAAGCTGACGGAGATGTGGTTCTATAGAATGGGGGAACTGTGGAAGGGGACCAGGTGGCAATGTCACTGTTTCTGTGGCAAGATTTCCAGACCTGGCAAAGTCACTTTCACTGTAGTTTTTAAACCACCTAAAAAAATAAACAATACAAACACATTACATTTTTTGCTGCACATTATTTTATCTGACAACTGTTGCTAGTCACTTACCATCAGCTCACTTTGTTGATAGAGGGACATTATTTTATCTGACAACTGTTACTGGTCAGTTCCCATCAGCCTACTTATAAAATCCAGCTCACTGATCGGCTTATTCCCACACTGCAGTTCTTATATGCATCACCTTCAGCCATTATTGCAAGATCTGTCCAATTATGAGAGAACTTATGCCTATTTTTCAACAGGACAGTAAAGCAGCTCACAATTCTGCATGTTGTTGTTCAGTGAGTTTTCTTGGTGACAGAATAGTAGGCAGGTCGTTGTTGCCTCCTCATACACCAATCTGTTACCTGTGTAATTTCCACCTATGGGGTGAGTTACAGGATAAGGTGTATTAATCCCTGCACTGCAGATGAGCTCAGGATGTAAGGTCTTCAATTTTACCAGCCTAATTTTAGTGTCCAATGAGCAATGTACTTATTAGACTTAACAAGTGTCTGTGAGCTGAAGGAAAATACTTCCAGTGCCTTCTTTAGTATGGTGAATAAAAATCTAATATTAACAACAATACATTGAGTTAATATGAGTGGACCCTGACTAATGGAAAACTAGAATAGCTGCAAACACAGCCCAACAATTTCTTGGACTGCTTGACCTTTAAAGATGTAACTGACATGTTGTTCTAAAACGTCAGTAACTAACTACCAATCAATGCTGTGTAACATCCCAGAAGAACAAAGATCTCATTTACACCATGGCAAAAGCCTGAAATCATTCAGGTAACAAACATCATTTGTATTTAAAACCATTAACTTCCTGGGTTTTTTTTCCAATGTCTAATATACGCAAAGTATTAAAATTAATATATTAGATGATGGAAATAGTCCATGAAGTTAATTACCTTAAATGTAAAATACCACAATCAGAATCTTATAGAACTGTAACATGCATATTCATTAAAAAAGTGATAGTATGTGCAAAACAAGAATGAAATGCTATGTTTCATGCAATGGTGAATGAAAGCAAAGATAAATCTAGCTCATGTCCTGACTACTAGATTCTAACTCAGATTATTAAGTGGCAAATTTTTAACAGACTTTGAAACAAAGGCAAAATAATGAAGTATTTTATTTCCAGGTGCTCTTCAATATTAGTCACAGAATATTTTGCTGTAGTGAAGGCCACTAAGAGTGATTTCTGTGAACACTTTACAAAAATACTTCACAATATGCCCCCATATTGTGCAATAAATGTGTTCATGAAATTCCACAAGATGATCTTATTTCTCCACTGTTAAATTGGAGATGCATTTCTTCCCAAATATTATTTGGTCCACAGCTGAAATAAAAATACATCTAAAATAATAGGAGATATGTAAAAGTACACATATCCCAGACATTATACAGAAGGGTAATGCATCACATACGGGAGCGTGTGCCAGGTGTATCCAGACACACTGTAATGTCTCATCATTTGGTATTTAATGCCTCATTATTTAAAGTAGGTTTTACTTGTGAATTAAGTAAAAGTTCAGGTATGTTTTAGTTTCTTTAGTTTGTACGGTGAATAAAAATAATGCCCTTTATGAGTGTGTATTCCATATATGCAGAGAAAACTGCATACAGTGTTTTGGTGGGGAAACCAGAGCAAAACAGAATGATTGGAAGACCTGAACACAGAAGGGTTGATATTAAAATGGCCCTTCAAGAAGTGGGATAAAGGGCATGGACTGAATTGATGTGCATCAGGGCAGGGGCAGGTGGGGAGCCCTTGCGAATATAATAATTAAAATTTTAGGTTCCTTAAAATGCAGGAAATTTCTCAACCAGCTGAGGACCTGTCAGCTTCTCAAGAAGGACTATGTGCCATGGACTTAGTTAGTTAGGTAGTTAGTTAGTTACTTAATTAGTTTGTTATTCGATAAATATTTGGCTTTTTTAAAGTCAAACACCACATTTTTTAAATGAAAATATTCCCTGGAATGCACACCCTCATGAAATGCGCTGTGCACACTTATGAAACTGCATTATCTAAATTCAAATCCTTCCCTTTTTTCAACTGCTGTTCAGTACTCAGATCATCTTGGAGAATTAAACTGCATAGAGGAAGGCAAACAGATGTCATCAGCAATCCCGCAATCAGCCACTGATGCATACGGACAGGTTAGAAAACAGTCAGCAACACATCTTCCTACATTACTGAAGCACATGCACATATGTGATACAAATTTCTTAACAAATAGTTCTGTCATAAAAATCGTTTGGAATGAATGATTTATTTTGTACTCTTATGTTCTAAAAAATGTTTATCCCCAGCCTGCTAACCCAAATGTCAATAAAATGCAGGTGCAACATCTTTATGCAAGGACCAAATACCTCAAACTGACATATTCCTCATCTTCAAGAAAAAATTAAAAGACTGTTAAACAATGCTAAATATTACAACCTGTTGCAACATAATAATCTTTGTTGTTAAATAAAATAGATTCATACATATCCTGCATGAGTACTCACTCAAGGACCTCATCAGATTCTTTATTTGTGAAGAGTAAACCACACTGACCAATTAGATGTTTTGCCAATTTATGCAGTTTGTCCTGTGTTTCTGTCTGTTTTGTCTTACCAAGACCAAGTGCCATAACTTTGTTTTTACCAAAGAAAAACCTAGAAAGAAATGAAACCACAAATTAATTCTCTGATTTAAGTAGTGTGTTGTATAAGTTAACTTAAACAAGTGGTGAGGCACTCAACAGGTCAGGAATTTATTTTAGGATACAAGTCTCATGGCATATGACACAGTGTCAATGGGGAAATACTTATTGACATTTTGGAGGAGCTTGCTGCCTCCTTCTTCAGAGCCTCTCCAGTCCAAAGTAACTGCACCACAAAAATTTGTGATTTATGTACAAGGGATTGGGCCAGCAAGCCAATAAGTGGCTCACCACCACCCTTCCAACGTGCATGTCATCCTCTTAACCTTGATGCAAAGTGCTAGAGCTGTGTGACCAGGACAGTATGAGCAGCACTTCATCAGGACCATGATGATGGAGGGTGAATACAGTGGTATTTGTTGGCCTCCACCCACCAGAGATGGTCACTTTTCCTACTACACAACCACATAACCTTCAACATCATTAGAAGGATGCTGTCCTAAAACATTATGAGACGTGTTGGCCTGCTGCCCAGTCAAAATCTCCAACAGGCAGACTGAGGTGGTCTAATAAGGCTAGGGTGAAAGAGCATCACCAGTACATCCACCTTAAACAGCCTGAGAAGCTGGTATTGGCTCAGAATAGCTTCAAATCAGAACATCACATCCAATGCCAAAATCTACTGCACCAAATACATTACATGGACTAGATCATCAAGGAAGTGAGTAAAAATGAGCTCCATCCCAACAAGAACAGGGAGGATGACCTTGTCTTCAGCAGGCCATGGAAACATTTCATTCACTCCCTCAAGGAATGGATGAAACCTTCCCATAAGAATCAACCTTACACAGAATTATGGCCATTCTCAGGGCCAGATAATTCCATGATCTATCCTTTCACTGTCACTCCATACAACTTTCTGTGGCTCCACTTACTACCTCCCATCTCTTCTTACCCATTACATCCTCACACTGCACAATTTCTTTTCTGTGCTGGACACCTGACATCTGTCTGTTCAACCACCACTCACAATGTCTCATACTCCTGTTATCCTTACCTACATTATATACCTATTTTACCAACATGGTCACTTTTCTTCGAATGCAGATTCTGAAGACAATGGTAACAATTTACCAATCAACACAGCTTCAGCCAAGAAGACGTGGACCTTCAGCAACAGTGCTGCGACACATTTCGAGCTCAGAAATTCATTTATGGTTTATTTAACCCTTTAACACCGAATGCCTTACAAATACGTTGCAAACAGTGTGTCGAAGTTTGGAGGAATTTTGTTCACTCCTATTTGGTTAACTGCTGCGGCTTGCTATGCTGCAGGACCCTTGAAGGTCAGCCTTTCATTCAGGAGCAAGAATGTACCCCCTCCACCTCCTAAACCCCTCCACAAACACTGATATATACGTAGACACTTCGTAACTGCTCATTTTCTCAGCTGACTAATAAGGATCTGACACTGCTTGCAATGATTATTGCTTGCTCTGGAGTTCACTGTGGAGTGAAGTATCAACACTGGCCTGTGAAGCAAAAACTCTTTCTTGACCAGACAGGTTGTCAGTGGCATACTGTACCCATATAATTCAGACAAAAGTAATGCTCAAAAATCGGAGATACCCACAAACATTGATGTTTACAGCTACAGAAGGGACCACAGATGTGCCTCTTGTAATGCTGCGGTAATCTGTAGGGATTGTGGGGTAGCAACATGCAACACACAGCCGTCAATCTACTAAAAATTTCTTGGCACCCCCGAATAGCTGTAATTCATACAGTTGTAACAACATAGCTTTAGATCTGTTTTGCTGTCACTGTAGAAGACATTCATATCTAAGCCGCATTGGGTACCTAAACTGTGCCCAGTCATACAGAGGAGAGTAAATAAGGCAGACCATTATAGGTGTCTATTGCAATGGCCGGGAAAAAAATAAAACTTGACAAGGAAGCCATCAATGAAACTCTGGTTGCTGACACTGACTCTGAATCAGGTTCTGAGGCTAGTGATTTTGAGGACTATTTCGAGGAGGAAGAAGAAGAGGAGGATCATCATCATCAACAACAACAACAACAACAACAACAACAACAACGACAACAACAACAACAACAACAAGCCTCAGCAGAAATCAAAACACAGGCTGCAACAAGTGGCGGATTACCAACGTGGGGACCACCTCAAGGAAGGAACACAAATATTCATCCTTTTGTCAGTCCAGCAAAAGGTGCGAAAAAAGTGAGGCTCCACACATCGACGACGACAGCTCACCATTGTCTGTGTTGATGCTGTTTTCCACAGAAATTTTTCATACGCTGGTTAAATATACCGTGTACTACCAGAAACACTTAGACAGACAAGCCGGACCTAGCCGCCAACAGCCTGACATTATATTGCTGGACATGATGACTTTCACTGCCTTAGGTCTGCAGATGGGACACAAATTGAAAGACACACTACATGACTATTGGTCGAGACTTAAGACAGCTACACACTCCGTTTTATGGCAAGACTATGACAGGAGACAGATTTTTACACATACTGGGTTTTCTGCATTTTGCAGACAATTCACAGAGAAATGATGAAGGCGAAGAATATGACCAACTAGGGAAACTAAGGACTGCCTTTGACAAGCTGAACAAGGCTTATGCTAAATTCTATAACCCCTCGGAGCATTTGGCAGTAGACGAGGTAATTGTAAAATTCAAGGGCAGGGTTATCTTCAGGCCGAACATTCCAAAGAAGAGAAAATGTTTCGGCATCAAAATTTACAAACTCTGTGATGAATCAGGGTATACGTATAACATGAGAGTGTACTTGGGTAGAGACTCACACTCTGCTACTGACAACATGACTGCAACACATGCAACTGTTAGACATCTGACTAGCAGAGTTGAAGCTTGGGACACAAAATATTTATGGACAATTTCTTTTCATCCCCAAGACTTTTTGATAACTCGGACAGATACCAAATAAATTCATGCAGGACAGTGCGGCCCAACAGAAGAGACATGCCCCCTGACTTTGGACCATAACAACCGAAACTGAATAGGGGTGACATAAGGGTGAGGAAAGGGGGAGGTTTGACCCCATTAGTTTGTAAGGCCAGACAAGAAGTTTACATGCTGACTAACATGGACTAACCACTAGCAGAAGGAAACTTTTTGTGAGAACAGCAACTGCCTTGTGAAACCTCACATTGTGGAATGGTACAACTGGCACATGGGTTACGTCAACAATTCTGATCATATGGCTAACAGCTATTCGAAGAGTCGACGTACCTTCAAATGGACCACAAAATTATTTTTCAACTTTCTGGATCTAACAGTACTCAATAGTTGGATACTATTATCTTCATGTGGGGCTAAGTATACCCAATGAGATTTCAGGCTCCTTCTGGTGAGGAATTTGATTGAGGCGCTGGAAAGAGCCAAGATCGCCCCACTCCCAGATTGGTTGGAAGACCAAGTTCGGGCGCAAAAAATGTTTTGCTACTTGAGAGTAGCCATAACCAGCACTGGCCAGCGAAATCATCAACTCAACTCTGCTGCCGTCTGCATTCTTCTCATGGCCAGAGAAAGGGCACAGTTTATAAATGCGCCAGATATGATGTGGGCCTGTGTGTGGTGTCTTGTTTCGCGGGATATCACACTAAAGTAAATTTGTAATATATCACCCTCTTTGTGAATACTGTGTGTCGTGATAAAACAGTGATCCAAAGTGCCACAGACCGTATGCAGCATCCAGAATTATGTAAGTAATGAACAATTTACACCATATTTTATATAATGCATGCGATTCACAACTCTAAATTTATTATAAAAATAGGCGAACATTTTTCCCCGAATTAACCAATTCATAAGCAGAGTGCAAAATTTTATTTCATTAAATTTGAAGGAAAAGTCTATGAGATATGTTTTTTTCTAAGAGTAAGCAATAAAATTTAAAATCCCCAGTAAAGAATTCTGGCAGGCAGCCTTGTTTGGATGGATTTATTTCCAGCATCAAAGGGTTAATGACATTTCCAGTACCTCAGACTATATCCTGTTGAATGGTAGGCTACACACCACTTGCTTACAATTGATGGTTCTACAAGATGACTTAATTTGGTTCAGTGATTATAATACTGCTATCAACAGCAAACATCATGTGAAGAAACTGGGTCAATAATGAATGGCAGGAGGTTAGGAAACAACAGTCAACAGAGTGGACCAAGTATACAGCCTTCAGTTACTCAATGTTGAAATTTACCCCAGTTACAATAAACACTTTCTCCAGCATGTGGAGATTTTGTTGTAAGTCTGTGCTCTGTCTGCCAGGTGGAAAATGAACCATTTACTAGCATTTCAATGTATCCAACAATAAGGCAGTTTGATCATCAATATGCCATAATTAATACAGTGGGAAGCCAAAGTAATTACAGAAAATTCCTGACAAATCACTTTAATATTTATCAATAAGTCTGCATGTGGCACTTCATGGATCAAACCAATTATTAACTAAAACATAATTCAGATTTAATGGTGCATTACTTTTTGTCTAAGTTCTCCAGTATATTAGGAAACACAATTAAGAGTGAGATTGGCCTATAATTTGATGTGCCCAAATTGCCCTCTTTTCCTTTTTGGTATTTTACAATCCACCGTAACTTGTCCTGTCTGGGGAAGTTCCTACAGTAAGTGAACAGTTCCATGTAGATGGCAGATCAGGTGAGGATCCCCACAGGGAGGACTAGAGGACTACTATTCATGTATGTGACAGTTCTGATACTACACAAAGACTGAAAACATGAAGCATTTCAAGTAGCATAGTCAGTTGGCACAATGTGCAAATGCTTTCTGGGTCGATAGTAGCAACTCAACATTTGCAAAACAGATCTTGTACATGCACATCTATCTCATTCAAAGCAGGGAACATCTCCTCAGTAGTGGGCCATAGGTGACTCCTAAAGGTCCAAAACAATCAACAAAGTGGAAGCCTTTATTTATTCAGTAGACACTTCCTTTTACACTGATGAGCTATAGTTTTTATTAATTTCCTTAGCAGTTTTGTAACACTGAATTCCTACTGTGTACATCTCAATCAATTATTAAAGCAAGCCAAATAAGTATAATTAGTTTTGGAGATCCAGCTACATCATTAAGCCTCAAACATGTTTCAGGGCCATTATCAAGGAGTTTCACATAAACATATGTGGAAGTACCAAAGCCTTTCATATACACTGATGTACAAATGATACACACATTGGTAAAAAAATTCAAGCTAAATATATGGAATCCACAATTCCCAATGCAAATTATGAGAATATTCCTAATAATGTTGTTGTTATAAAATGTTTCTTCTTAGGTAGATCAACATCAATGACACATATAGTGGTCAGGTAGTATGTGTAAAGTCTATTCAGTTAACCCGTTAGCTAGTCCAGTCTACCTTATTTCTATGCTTTGCACATATAAAGGAATTACAATCAAACAAATACACAAATATTAAAATGATTAAAATATAACTGAACCACTGCTCAATCAAAGTCATGCAGAAGCATCAAAGAACCAAATCATGAAAGAAATTACAAATGTCATCTTACATTTGGACTTATGAATTTTCATTCTGAAGGAAACATCTGAACCAAGTGATTGCTTCTTTGTTTATTATTCCTGAAGAAAAATGAACTCCTATTAGATTTTTCAGTGATCAAGGAACTCATCTGAGCATCATGATGTGACAGATATAACGTATTAAGAACTGTCTTCTGACATCTATCATGTACTGTTCATTGCTGTAGTTCAGTTATTTTTGATTCTTCCATAAACAATGACAGTGGCTGACAAGTTAAAGGTCGTTAAAACAGAAGTTAGTTGAAACTTGTGTGAGTTCTCTGAAAGACAACACCAAAATCTCCTCAAATAATAAATTCCATTCCTGCATTAGTAAGGCAGCTTAGTTTTCTTCTAATTTAGTCAGGAAATATTTAAAATCCAAGATCATGGGATCTATACAATATGCTTTGAGCTGTTTGTTTTTACTGGACACTACAGCATTCAGAAGGTAAACATCCAAGTCCATATTCTATAGCAACTGAAATTTTAAAGGCATTACACTGCTTCAAAACATTGGTTGTTATATACTAATCAACAAAGTATACACATTCCAATATAGCAGAAGACCACAACTGAGGATATCATATCTTGCATTCAAAATCTAGAACTCCACAGTACAGGAAGAGGTCTATTCAAGGCAGAGATTCACAAATCCCTGGTGCCAGGTTGGATGAATTTTGTAAAGTGATGCCTAATATCTGTGGGTCTCAGTATGGAATTTGGTTCATGCCACTCTTCTGGCACCTACAATTTTGAAAACTCTGTGGACTCCTGCTTCAGGCCATTTCCAGTACAAGTACCTGCACCCTTCTCATGGTTCCATCTACAGTAAATAGTCCCTGAATTATAATTGTTAATAGACAGCTGCATTAATGCTGATGGTTTCATGAAGTGTTCAGTAACATTCTACATGGGGTTAATGATGTGAAGCAGACTAAACATACAGATCAGCAACCAGAACCTGACTCTAAAGTCTTAGATGTTCATAAAAATTTAGAAGAGATTAATCATCAGGTAATGATACAATTCAGGCAAATTGTATGATTGAATCTATTTACAGACAATCATCTTCTAGTTCCACAGCCAAAGTGTCAATTTACATGGTTTATGTCAAATCTAGTAACTAAATAAGATGTGAATTCAGTAACTGTATCAATACCCTCTCTGAAAGATGCATTTCTTTCCAGTGTTCTAATAACCTTACAAGCGTCATCATGGACGAACATGAATAATAATAATAATAAACGACAGTCAGTACTTTCAAAAAGGATCCTGAAGGTATGACCTGTTCTATTTAATTCGCGATGATCTTACAACAAATGATGAACTTTATAAACTGATCAACTTCGTTAACATGTTCCAAGGCACTAGTATGGTATTCTGGAAAAACAATCACAGCAACTGTAACTGGGAAAAATATATATAAGGAAATTGCAATACATACCTACTATGCCTCCACTCTGTTCGAAGGTCCTTCAATTTCGCATTTCTCATGTTCTGAACAGAAAACAAAAATATTCTGTTGTAGTCTTCGACGCATCTTCGAATTTCATCAACCAGCTGCTGTTTAACCATCAAACCTTTCTTCTTTGTTTTTGTGAGTGATACTGAAATAAATTAATTGCCATTAGCTATGAACCACGCGTGGTGGCAGAGGTTAGGTGTGCAATAACCAATATTACGACCACAAACTCCCTCCATACAGCTTACGTTGCTTACTTTTTTTGTCACGCTTTGACTTCGGCATAGCGTTTCACGTAACAGATCACAATATCCTTTGTACGCTACACACAGCAACATTAAAACACGTGTACTTTCCCTTCACAAGCCATCGACCATTCCGTGTCACCAAATGCACAACATGCAACAAGTAATCCGTGGTACGAGGACGTAGGAGAAAATGACACGTATGAACCATGGAGGGTACAATGTGAATCTTACCAATTATATGTCATTCCATTCAGTTACTTAAATGAATACAGGCAAATATCAACAACAGGGTATATCAAATGAAGACGCAGGGTTGCGGCATTTGGAAACAGAATAGACGACGAGATAAAAGCCTGATAGAATTTAAACTTATAAATAACAACCCATGATCATAATGTAGACACGCATATAGCACAGTACCATGTGTGCCCTTAATGTGACTACCAGTGTTGTCATTTAGATTTTAGAAAGGCAGAGTTCGTTTGGCTGATCGGGAAAATTTCATCCCAGTTTCAGCATGCAGGATTTAAGGTGAATTTTTGGGTCAGTCCAGCGAAATTCGGGACAGGTTGGCACCCAAATGTAAGAATAACTGCAGTAGCAATGTTTTGGGGTACGTCAACAAATATGTTATGATCACTGGTTGCAGTGGCGTACCCAGGAATTTTTTTCGGGGGGGGGGGTTCAACAAATTCAGTTGAGGACAGAGGACAGAGAGGAAGGGGATCTGGGGGCGGTAGCCCCTT
>JGI20166J26741_11524586_pt1 | contig 12437 bp, 8 predicted proteins | sample TergutCu122P5_FD_26741 | JGI IMG/M metagenome (IMG submission 26741) | reverse complement strand
AGATGGCCAGCTGACCTGTAACCAGGAGTAAGAGATCTCCTCGCTGGAGGGGAACTCATCACGTCAGATAGTCCACAGGCTGGACTCTTGCCAGCTCATTGGCTTATGGAATACATTGTACTCCGATTGCTGATCAAAAGAAATAAAAAAAAATATTTCCATCCAGTACCGAGGCTAAGAATGAGTTGAGCTACACCTCCAGTTCCCCGTATGCCTTCATGGTACGCAGACGGACAACTTTACGTTTAGCTTTATATGAAACTTTTACATCACATGGTATCACAGCTAATCAAAAAGGAAGTCGTTTTACTCAGTGTAGTTTCTAAACTCCATGCAGTCAGGATGAAACATCAAATAAATGGTTTTCTTTTCATGGTTGTCAGTTCTGCAGCTGTCGAAATATTTACAGTATATTGCTCATTTTCTTATGATGATGAAACGCTTCATACAGAAGTTCATTCTATCACGTAAAAATAATTAGGAAAATTCGTAACGGCGTTTGATTAAAGAGAGTTTGTATTAGGAATGACTGACGCCAGCTATGAGCATTGCAACAGGGTATTTGGTAAAAGCAAACTAGGTTATTTAAATGGTGGTTTCCTGAGTTTTACACTGTGTAGGGTGATAATGTTCGTTCCAGCGTTTTGGAGGAACGTGCTGCCTCCGTCTTCATTGTGATTTAATTTCGTTTATTTGCATTCTGAAGTATCCACACGAATTTCCTGAATGTCGGAATAAACTTACTCTCCTACACGATGTACAATTTATAAGGTCTTCCTTTGAACAACGCCCGTGATAAAAACCTGAAATATGTAAGTTATTGAGAGCTGCGAAGGATGAAGTAGCTCGAAAAAAAAATTACAGGTACAGACATGAAGCTTCATGAAATATGCTGCTCTCTAAACTGGTAACGTGACATAACTACATACGAAATTGGATAAGAGATTCTGAACGCAAAATATATCGGAAATCTAGGAATAGGTGGGTGGGTGGGTGGGTATTACTGCAGAGGATATTAGGAAATTTAACTACGGATGGATGCATACGCCGGTACGAAGGCTACCGCTACTGGTAACTCAAGAGAAGCTACTATATTTTCTTATGCTAAAGATAAAGTTGTCCCATGAAGACATGTGGGTGAGTGAATATATGACAGCATTTATTTTTATCCTCGACACTAGATGGAGGGTGCGTTTAAGAGTGCTCTTTAACGACGCTGTCAATTGTTAAGATTATATAGCGTCGACTTTAGAAGAATGAACAAGTGTGGAGCACTGATGTAACAATAGTGACGGAACAAACGAGGGACTCGGAGAAAAACTTGTTCTAGTTCCACTTTGTCCACCACACAGTCATTAGGGACTGGCCTGGGATCGAACTAGTCCTCCACGATGAGAAGCCGGCGAGTAATTGCCTAAGCCCTAAATGAAGTTAAGTGGTCAGCTTCACGACCCGGCCGTCCTATTCCCCTGGAAAAATGCCGGTATCCACTGAAGGAGAGGCTGGGTAGTCAGCAGAGCCTCTGGACTTTTGCAGAAGAGGAGGATCTGTCATCGTTACCCGAAACTGAAAATCTTTTGATGCAAAATTATATTATATGAATTGAGTTATGCTCGCTTTCAGGCGTAACTTATTTATGTTTGTTCTGAGAATTAAATCTTAGACTGCAATCTCATGTCTTCATTATCGTATTATATTTAAGAAAAGTCAAATGTCAAAGTGACATTTCCAGCTTAGAAAACAAATTCCGGTAAAATGGCTTAGGTTAAGCCATGAACCATCTTACGTAATTGGCTATTTAGGAGGACCCCAAATGTTGGCTATTGCATCCTGGTGTATGAAATGAAATTAAAATTAAATTAAATTAAAGTAAATTTCATTAAAAAAAATTACTCTTTGATGCAGTATTTCAACGTATGCAAGACTGGCAATGTACATATAACGTAACATTGAGGCGCATTTGTGCAACCACTATTGCAGTGGAAAAGTAATAAGTATTACATATTATGAGAGTGTGTTTGTAACCTTAGTTATCCAACATGCAAAGCACATGCGCCATATTGTCATCTGCGGCCTGTTCGGCTGTCCAGTAATTTTTCTACATTACCTCAAACAGGCACGATTTTCTAAAAAGAGTTACTGAACATAAAATGTGTTTTGTGATTTTCTGTACAATTTTTGACTGAAATATTTCTCATACTGAGAACAATTAAGCGAAGTATGATCAAAATTTATATTGGTCTTCATATAACGTATCCGTTATTCTTGTCCGATTTTAATGAAACTTGAATTTTCTCGACATATTGTGGTAAAATATTCAAATATCAAATTTCATGGAAACCCGTTAAGTGAGAGACGGTTTGTTCTATACGGACGGGCAGACAGATATGACGAAGCTAAGTTTGGATTTTCACAATTTTGCGAACGCGTCTAAAACGGATCTATTTGAATGATGGATGATAGTGGCCAGCAGTTTAATAAAGTAACAAAATAACAGTGGGTGATTGGTCTTTGGTTGTACATTTGTAACCAATTTGTTAAAGTAGTATACCTCTTCATTAGACATAAGAATCCATACAGAGGATACTTTAGCACATCCATTTAACACCGCTGTTGAGGAAGTAGTTTACAGTTCGCCGTTGACGTTTTGTTAACACTTTTATGGCACTGTGATTTTTGCATTTCTAATGGCCAAGCATTTAATTATTAAACACCGTACGCTTTATAAAGCGCCATGTAAACTGCTGTATTTCCGAAAACTCACATGATACTTGCAAATTTTATTTCTTAATTTCAGTAGAGTAGAACAGAACTCTTATTTTAAATTTTAAGATTATTAACGACAGAAACTGCAAGGTATTACTGATTTTACTTAAATTTAAGTAAAGTCTGTTATTTTTTTAAAGCACATTACTTAACTTCGCTAAAATAAGTTTACTAAGAACTTTCTTTAGAAGCAGAAGGAAGGATAGCTCAGTCCTGTAGTAACTAGACTACGGACTGCACAACCAATGAATCGCCGTTCCGTTTTCGGAAGAAGGAAGAGTTGTCTTTCTCCTCCAAGGCGTCCATACCGGCCCTGGGGCCCACCCAGCCTCCTGTTCAGTGGATTCCGAGGCTCATTCCAGTCGAGTAATTCGGTTGGGTCGTGAAGCTGGCCACTCACCTTCAATTTGTTTCGAGGTTAATGAATATAAAGAAGGGAACTTCATTTGTGTACCTTCACTCCCCTCTATGCCTTCATAGCTTTTATAGGAACAACTTTACGTTTACATGTTTTAAACAAGAATATTGTTGAACGTTCGAGTTTTGTAAATTCGGAAATCGCCTCTTTTATCCCCAAACTCGCACAGTACATCTAAATATTTTCTGTACTTATTGCAATAACATTTTAATCTTTACAGGAATTCAAAGAATTTATTGATGCAGAGAATTTGATGCCTCTACCGACGAGCGATTTCCGTAATCCCGTATGCCTAGAGATGAAAACTCTAAAAAGCGGTTACTGGGCACAATCAGGCGGCCGATACGTGCCAATGAGTATTGATCTCAGCAACGCCAATAAGATCGGAGCAAACAACAACAATAACAATAACAACAACAACGGAGATCTAGGAAGTGTAGACAGTTCTGATACGTATGCAAGTTGCAACACACATCCATTCCATTCTCAGGGTGACCTTACGTCTGACATAGCAGATTCAAGTTGTGCTATTATGGATCTTGTGCTGGACAGTAATTTGTATGTGAATCCACTAGATAATCAGAGGAGCCGAGATAACAGTCCACAGCAGCAGTTGCAGCAGCCTCTGTCGTTGTCTGCTTTGTCAACAAGTAGAGTAAGCCTTGGAGTTGTGAAGAAAAGTGCATCTGGAGATACGGCTCTACGTAGTCTCGGTGCTTCCCCAGTGGAAGAACCTTTTAAGGGATTTCCTCCTGTTACTTCGGACAGGGGGAGCAGAGGGAGTCTCAATGACACTTCAGTACCCAAGCACAGGAAAACTAGATTCCAGCAGGTAGGTTATACTGTTGTTCCTGTAAACTTTGTGGAATAAATGTAATGCATGTGATACGAAAAACTGTGGCCCGTCGCATAGACCTCTAACTGACAACACAGACAACACTCACAAGAGACAGATATCCCAACCCCCGGCGGGATTCGAACCCGCAATCCTAGCAAGCAAGCGGCCGTATACCCACGCTTTTCGTGCAGCCACTGGGATCGGCGTCAACAACAACAACAACAACAACAATAATAATAATAATAATAATAATAATGTATCGCACTAGTGCAATTATTTGAACTTGAAAGCCCGCAGTTGTCAGCCGCTTGTTTAGCCAATTTGTTGCCTTAACTTTCTGCGAGATAACCCTGTGTCTTGCACAAAACTGTCCGTGAGGTAACCCTACCTGCTCTGTGAGATAGTCCACCACGTTGCATATAACTCTGTGAGATAAACGTACCCTTTGCCCATAACTGTCTGTGAGTTAACCCAAATTCGTTTACATAATAGTCCATGAAATTATCCTACATGTTACACATATTTGTCGGAGAGATAATCCTACATGTTGCACATAATTCTCAGAGAGATAACCCTACATGTTGCAGACAACTGTTTCTGAGATAACCATATTCGTTGCACATAATTCTGTATGAGATAACCCTACTTAATGCTCAAAAAGCAACAAGCAAGCTTACATTCAGCACAGACACAATCTACGAAGGGACCGTCGTTCTGTGTGCCCAGTTCTTTGTGATGAGATGAAATACGGTTGTTCTTTTCTTGTAGAAACGACCTCCAAATAAAACATAGTTCAAACTGTACAGTATGGTCGCAATACAGACAGCTACAGATGGCCGGTGGTTCAAACTGTACAGTGTAGTCGAAACACAGACAGCTACAGATGGCCGGTAGTTCAAACTGTACAGTGTAGTCGCAACACAGACAGCTACAGATGGCCGGTAGTTCAAACTGTACAGTGTAGTCGCAACACAGACAGCTACAGATGGCCGGTAGTTCAAACGGTTCAGTGTAGTCGCAACACAGCTGCAGATGGCCGGTAGTTCAAACTGTACATTGTTGCCGCAACACAGAAAACAACAGATGGCCGGTAGTACTCGCATAAAGACAAAATTGAACCGACAATTACTTTTACGTAACGCATTTCACTTAACTATATTCAGCACGTGCTGTGACTGAGGCAGTTAGTAGCCGACATATCACCGTGGAGGTCGGACCGGATTTGATCCCAGAGATGTTCAAGTACAATTTGTGGCGGATTGAGTATCACTTGGACAGTTTTCTTTTCCAGTACTTCAGTTTTCACCGTCAGCATCATTCCACCAATGCTGCCCACTTGTATTCAATTCATTTGTCATGATAATGAGGAATTTTTGTCAACAGATTTTGGAAGTGAGACTCGCTCTTTGTTACTAGGGTGTTAAGCCACGGACGAGATTCGGGGAGCCAGAGCGAGCGACGGGTGACTCCCAGGAGAGTCTGGAGACCAAACAGCGAAGTTCCAGCAAAAGACCGAGTTTCATGCCTACTCGCAGCATCGCCTCAGCCACGAGACTCATAAACCAGCACTTGTTTGGGATCCAGACACTTGAAGGTTAGGGTGCATAGTATCTTACCGTGTTTTGGTTGAAGTACAGGGCATTCAACTCTCAACTCTTACGTTATTTAACGGCTTATATCAACTATATAGGTTGTATATCATCGAATGACCTCGGTAGAAAATCATTAGTAGGTAAATATTTTGATAGGATTAATCATGCTCTGCTCTTCCAGCCTTTGTTTAAAGAAACTAAGGTTACCTAATTATAAATTGTGGCTCTGCCGAAATTATAACCAGGAGATTTCGGAATAAAATTCATTGTTACACCATTATGGCCAGCAATATAACATCAAAGACAAGTCGATTCTCATTACACGGACCTTAGCGCAGCGTATGCAGACAGTGTAGGATGACATACCGCGTTGTGACTGTCAGAACCCATCTGAAGGATAACTGATTTTCTTGCTTCAAATATTAGACACTTTTCTATATGAGGATTATGCCTGTAGTGTTTATGGGTACGAAACATGTTATCTGTCCCTAGAATTGGGTCGTGATGAGAATTGCGTTTCAAGGATTATGGATTTTGGAACGACTCTCTCATTAACTGTGATTATGGTGATATGGTGACTGAAAAATTGGGAAGGATGTTGAAGGAAGCGGTCTTGTCCTAAATGAAGTACTGTCTCAACATTTGCCTGGGTATACTGAGGAAAACCACGAGGAACCTCAGTCAGGATAGCTGCCGAGGAATATTTGGAACTAAGACAGGAAGTAACGAGAGTATGGAGCAGTAAATTACTTAGCGGCCAACGAGGAGCTTCGCCATTTGCACTCCGCATGAACTGTTACATTGATGTGAATAAGGAGGATGAAGTTTTTAGCAATGTAACAATAATGAGAGAGATGTTAATCGCATAAAAATTTGTAGTCGAGAAACGTGAAGGATGTAGAACCTGTATTCCGATGGCAGAATACTATAAAAATATTTTCTTTAAATGAATGGAATATTGGTATCTGGACTGGCTTAATCTGGTAAAGGGTATGGACCAAATTCTTTGTTCCTAGATGGTTGGTTAAACATTCCATACAAAGCAACTTACACTGGGTGTAGGATTCGCTTCCTTCCTCCTTCTCCTCCTCTAACCCCCTTTGTATTTTTCTCTCGTTTCCCTCTTTCCCTTCTTTGCTTTTGTTTTCGTTACTTTCAAATTAGACATCATTTATTTTTATAGGTGTGAACATATAGTTCGGATCGTTTGTAATATAGTGTTCGACTCTTGATATACCCTGCTTTGCAAAATGGGAGTGGGTATGTCAGAACCAGAAAGTACTTGTTTCTTCAGTCCTAATATTAATGCACAAATACAGTCATAGTTATATTTAGACTGTTCTCCGCAGTGTATTTCGTAACCTGTAAAAACTACTTGCAGCTAATACAAGTCGGCATTAGCGGCCATGCTGTTTTATACTACTACAACACTTGAAGCCATCGACTCCAGCTGCGTTTCGGATTTTTTTATAAACCGCCCTTGGTGTTGGTAGTTTTACATTTATGAATATTCTGTCAGTAATGATCCTATTTTATTGATTATTAAACCAAATAATGGCACTTATATTGAATATTGTTACTGTTATTGTTGTTAGTAACCATGAGTAAACGTAAAAGTTTTTTGCCCCTTTTGCAACAATGAGCGGATACGCTTTTGCAGTTCTTGTAACCTTTATGCTAATCTAGCTGCACGGTTTGTTTCTTTTTGAATTCATATTAAAGCGGTGCTATCGAAGAATTTGCTTGATTGATTTATCCCTTCCGTTTAATAAACTTCAACGCTGAAATTTCTGAAGTTCTTTTCAGAACTTCTTGACAGTATTGTTAAAAGGAAAATAAATTCAAAGCGACATGTCTATGAAATAACGAAACGATTTTGTTACTTTCATTGAAAGAAACCGAACGTTAACAAAGTTACTAACATATTTTATACATCTCCCGGCTAAGATTCAACTAAACCTCAGTTACATAATAGGCCGTTGCGACAGAAAGAGACGCAAAGCTAAGATGCCGAAGATCGTTAGCGTGCCTGATGCAAGCCAAGATAACTAACTTCCTTCCAGCTGTGGGGCATGATAAAGTCAGGCTCTGCCATTGATCGAGCCAATACGTTTCCCTTGACCATAGTAAATTTTATGCATGTAACCTTCCTTATCACTACCAACCTTTTGCTCAACCTGCAACCTTTGAAAGGAGGTCACGTAAATTTCTCATCTTCATGGGTTATAACTTTGAAATAAATTTCCAGACCGGCGCGTTATGAACGCCTACAGACAGCCGTATTTTCGACCTTCTAACTCACGATAAGATGCAGTTAACTCTCCTGTTAAGAAGTAACTAATTACCTGTCTGTCAGTATTTACTGACCTACATCAACCACCATACGTCACCGGTTATAACTACGAGTACAAGCAATTGCGTTTTACTTCAGTAAGCTGACAGATGTGCTTCCTCAGAAGGTTAAAACGTCCAAGCCAGTCAAACTGCAAACGTTGAGGGACGTTTTTACTGTGTTTGTAGAAGTATTCTGATTGGTTGTTTTATGTACGTGCGGCAATTTATACTTTTACGCCAAAGCCTTGGAGACAGTAAATTAAGAGGACGACAGAGCGCTGACAGGAGGCGCGGAAATCTGATATCAAACGTAACGGACACATTTCGCAGAAAGCATACACTTTAAACATGAAATTTTGGCCATAGCGCCCTTCCACATAAATTTTTGAACTTACTGAAAAGACAGTTTATGAAGGTGTGCTACGTCTTGATACAGAAATAAATGTGGTTAATTTTATAATTAAACACAAAAGTGACAATCCCAACGAAAGAGTCATAAGGAACATTTTCGAGATACTGTTGTATCTTTAACCGTCGCACCGATAACCGATTTCAAATAGGAGATACTCAGAGAAATAAGGTACTGAACTAAGACTTTTGTATGTAGCTTGCATGAAGCATTAAATTCTATTCCTAGATTACGTTCTTTTCAATAGACTGGCGGTAATTTTACAAAATTTACGTTCACGCATTCTTCAAATATGGAACGTGGCATTGTGTTTTATATATTTCATTTTTAAAATATATTATTAATAATTGTGCTTAGATTTATTATATAAAAGTCCTTTAATAACTACTGTATGATAAACATTTTACAGCGTAAGGAAAAGGCATGTGTCACACCGTATTATTTTACCTTCAGTAAAATACCGTGACATATCACGCACTGCTACAGCAGATTAGAAATAAACCTTGCATGTCATTAAATACCATAAAAATTCTAATACCCAACACCATAATTTTACTATTCATGTAACAGTTGAGATATACGCTATTTATTTTCCTAATAAAGTAAATATAATTAAGAGTTAGTTACTTGAACAAGTTTCGTTACGATGATACATGCACACATATACACCACCTGTTTGTATACATAATTCCTAAAATTAAAAAGAAATAATCTTAGGAAGTCCGAGATATAATTATTTTCTTCGGCTACTTCTGTTATGTTTATTTATAGTTCATATTAATAATTCTTGCATATTTATTTTTATATTTTGTAAATTTTAATATTCTGTATTCCTGACGTAGTAAAACTGTTTTCACGGGCCTCCGCTGTAAATTGGTAGTGTAACTATTTTGATTCCTGTGAAGATAGTCAAGTTGTGACGTAAACATGTTGGAAGATGTAATAAGTAATGTCTTTTAATTAGTTTGTATATGACGATATTTCGTATTCAATTAAAAGTGTTTTAGTGAATATGGCATTATGAATGGAATTGAATTTCATGAAATGTGTTGTGTTTTTTGAAAATATGTATGTGAAAAGACAACTTTCCAATTTTGCTTTCATTTTATGCTCATAATGCAGAGTGACAAAAAGAATTCAGCGTCACGGCAATTACTTGTTATTCCATCAGACAGTGTCACTCGCCTTATTGCGTTTGCCGGACAGAACTCTAATAATATACCCCTGGTGTTCTAATGTTTTCTCCGACAAGAAAGTACGAAAAAAAAATATTTTTGTTACACTGCTGGTATGCTGTCACGTAAGTTTCCGTCATCAGTAACATATCCTAGCGCTGTGTTTTTGAACATCTCGGATTTACTGAAATGTTTATATGTCACATTTTCTTAGCCTATTATTTTCCTGTAGAGTATTAAGTAGACTACGAATTTGAGTTAGACTACAATTTCAGATGACATTTAATTCTGGAGGTAGTGGTAGGGTCAACTAATTAAATTCTCCTATGTACGCTTCATTTTATGCCATTTGGTCCACAGTTTCGTTATTGAAATCCCTATCGATCGTGGTTGTTCATACAGTGTCATTAAATTATCTTGACTTATTGAATCAATTGGATGTCCCTGTTGATTTCATATTTTGTAAGTATTCAATTTGTTTTAAAACTTCGCATTTTTTGCTGACAGCTATTAGGTTGACTTAATGCAAGAATGATGATACGAGTCGGACTTCCAGAGATGAGGAGTACATCAGAAAAGTTTTGTCATAAATCTTGAAGGAAGACGAAGACCAATTGGAAGATTCGCGTAGATGGACGACAACGTATGTTACGTGTAGATGGGACGACGTGAACGGTAGTAAAATCAGCGTTAAAGTAACCGGTTGTAGGTACCAAATACCCTCAATTATACGGTCTCAGGACAAAAGTCCAGTTGCGGACTTTTGTTGAACGGTTGTGAACATTCTTATTCTATAACAACAAATAATTAGATGTATTTGGACAGATAAATAGCTATTGATAGCTCAAGAAAGATACTTAGCAAAGTACTTCATCAGTTGAAAGATCTGTTTTTTTTTGTGCTTGAACTTGTTTTATACATACCTACCAAAAACAAGGTATATTGATCGAGGAAGAGGGGGTCAAGGACCTTAACCCACTTTACACTTGGGCTAACGTCACAAGACGATACCCAGAACACCACACATAATTCAATACTTTCCCAGTTTAGTTCCCATCGTACCTGCACACTGGAAGCTTGACGCATTAGGGCAAGTCTATCACCCAAATACAAACTTAACCTCTCTGTTCATCATTTCATTCACTTATAATTTGTAATATTCCTTACAGGATTGCAACCACAAGATAGACACTTCCATATTTTATCGATTGTATATAAAGCCACTAACGTAACAACATTCTGTGTACTACATTTGTAACAACCTGGTACATTTTATAACGTTTTTAGCGATAATAATCTATTGATAATCTCTAACAGTCACCTATGTAAGCATTTAATTTTATTAATTTTATTGATTTTGTAACTTCGGCTATGTAAGAAAAGACTCCCTGAAGATGATGTAAATACATCAAAACATGTCGGAGTGCTTTACGAAATCGACATCACCGTTAATATTTTGTGCATTTTTTGGTCTAAATAATAAATTACACACAATGCACGGTACATACATCAAGATATGCATCAAACCAATAATACTTGTGTGCCGTTCCACCCTTGTATTAGAATCCAGAAGATAAAGGTCTATTTAACGATCCTGCAACAACCGCAAATTTGTAATATTAACACACAAATATCCTCAATGCAGATGTCAGTCACACGAACAGATGTGAGTGAAGTACCACTGCCCTGTTCAGCAAATCGTAATGGAATTCTGTTTCGAGCTGCGGGCGTTGTACAGAGTTGCATAACCCAACCTATGCCTTTCACCGTTCCCCCACTCCTTCGACTCTCTGGCTCCACTTTCAACACTTTGCCCCGATTAGTTTTCACATCGCCGGTGTCACGTGACTCCAATATATTTTCCTGTCTCTGTAAAACAGCAACTGTTCTATCTTGCTACACAATCTGCTACTTCATTATACATCTCGCCACGCCCTCCTGTAGTCCACACCTCACACAAGGTGGTTTCTACATGTGTACCAGTGTTACCGAAATTGAGTTTTTCGCAAATCACTTGCCAAAACGCCGTTTGCTTCATCATCTTGTCTATATGCCTGTCCTTCCACCTGTCCGCATTGAACAAAACTCCAGGTTTTCATGAAATTTCATATTTTGGGATTTTTACTAAAATTGGCCACACACAATATTTTTGACTGAAATCTGACATATTATTTTACGTATTTGATACAGCCTGTGTTTTTCTGACGGTACGAGCTCAGGCCGAAGAAATAGTTCGCGAGAGAAAAACAACAATCGAGCACGATCGATGGTATACTTGTTGTTAAGGTACAGAGTAATCTTACAGCGTATGTTGTATAAAACGACGAAAGACACATTTTAATTACTCGCATCTTTAGTTTGTTTATGTTCACAAATTTAAAGCGAAAGCAAACGTGGCAAGAGTGCCACGCTGTGATGACATACATGCTAGAATAATTTAAAAACTGTAATCTTTCTTATTATAAATTATTCTACTTTTTTCATCGTCATCATCATCATCATCATCATCATGTTCATGAAGCGTTAGGTGTGTTTCCTGTTCCTTGATCCTCAAAATGAAGTTGGTCTTCTACGGTCGTCCAATATTCCTTCGTCCTTTTGGTCTATATTGTAGTGTTTGTTTTGGTATTCTATTTATGTCAATCCTCTGTACGTGTTGCAGCCACTTTTTCTGGTACTGTTTTATTTCCTTTACTATGTTCTGTGCTCCCGTTTTTTCCCTAATACATTGATTGTTTTCTTTATCCCATTTTGTTATCCCTAGTAAGTGTCTCAAAAATTCATCTGTGCTGCTTCTAAACGTAGTTCCTCTCTTTTCTTCAGTACCCAGCCGTCACTTCCAAATTTCAATACTGCTTTAGCTGTAATGTTGTGAATTCTTAATTTTGTTTCTTTGTTCATTTGT
>JGI20166J26741_11524475_pt1 | contig 12438 bp, 6 predicted proteins | sample TergutCu122P5_FD_26741 | JGI IMG/M metagenome (IMG submission 26741) | reverse complement strand
GGGGTGTGCTTCGTTGGGACTCCCGTTTCTCCTGTAATTTGTGATATACTGTCTCAACACTGACCTTACATACACACTGCAGCTAATACACGGTCACCTTGAAGGTGCAGAATCTGTGGCAAGGCTTGAATGTAAAAAGAGTCAATTTTTTTAAGTGTGCAACCTTCAGGTTCTAAGTGGTACATTCGTGGAGGCAGTTCTACTGCTACCCACCACCACCACCACTACTACTACTACTACTACTACTACTACTACTACTACTACTACTACTACTAATAATAATAATAATAATAATAATATCATGGCCCTCACCACTAGCACTTATACTAGCAATGTCGGTGGTGCCAAGAGTGTCATGCATAACTGTTACACGTCGGGGTTTCTGTCTCATATTTCCGTTACTTTTCAAAACATACCATGTCACATCACAGAAAACAGTAACTGATCTTCATAGTCACCACTGTAAGAATCTCAAATCTGATATTCGGTTAATCTCGAATCATGCCTCGTACAGGCATGTCTTTATATTACTGCCAAAAATTTTCATTCACCCTCTTACCCTTTCGAGGAGTCTGCCATGGGCCACTCGGCATGAATTTACATAACGGCCCCTAGGGGAAAATGCCACAAAGCCGGAATAGACCAACAGAGCAATATAGGTCGCCGGGCGAAGCGTGGCCTGATGAAAAACAGCCGGGTTCAAGTAACAACGCGCAGCAACTCTTAATCTCGATAACGATTTAGGTTTCGTATATAAATCTATCATTTAATTGCAATGTGTTTCGAAACAAGCTCGTCTTAATTATCATGGGTGCTTCCGTATTATTCTCGGAATTAACAGTGATTATTTTCCTGGTCTAGAGATGTTTTCTGTAATCATTTCTCATGTGGATATGACACAAGACGTGCTACAAAAACAAATATAAAGGTTACAGGATATTTTCTCTACTTTCTCGTCCTCTGTATCAATTACGAAAGACTCGCCATTGGAAAACATAAATGTAAAAAGCAATTCTAAACAGAGTTATTAACTGAACTGTGTCCGGTCCCCGGTTGACTGCTCGGGCCCAATACTAAACAAACAAGACACAGAGGTCTGCAGTAAGCCCCATGCGGCAGGAAACAGCGGAAAGGCTATCCCGATGCTTGTTAGGTAACAGTGTCATTATTTTTAGATACTCATGTACCAGTATTTGTTGGATCAAACTGAGTCCATGCAGCGGCTTCCGACGGCCGGCAAGATAACATGTATTACCTACCTCACGATACATAAATGATCTCACAATGTGACACGAGAATCTATTGGCCACTAAAGGGTGACAAACGTCAGAAAACTGGACCACTGTCACAAATTTTAAGAGACTGAAAATATGTAGAGTATGTACCATTATCTGTCTAAACTGCTCATAAACATAGTCACATAGCACACTTGCATACAAGTCTAACACAAACTTGTTTATGTGTGCAGAGAATGACGTACCTTCCCATGGGAGTGGCACCTTATTACAGGTATCATTTTCGCTACGCACAACAGGAACTAATCTTAAATACTATGTACTTTAGATGACCAGTAATTACATTTTCAATTCACAAAATAAATTATAAGACAAATAGGCAATTAACTGCAGGTACTTCTACCGCTTCTCGTGAATATTCGGTCATTATCACAGGTACACAATTAAAAACGAAAGAATGCAAGAAAGAGTGTAATGGGGCTAACACGTAAATGTGTGTTCACGTCACTGCACAGCATAAACAAAAACTCTGACGAGTAACAAAACGTTAACGGATGAGACACGTCTCGCTCTACACTGATTAAAAGATAACCAAGTACAGGAATGGACGCTACGACAACTTCTTTCACTGTTTGTACTCTATACGCATTAAGAACAGAATGCACTTTAAATACACATAAAATTCTAAGCATTTACGAATATATTAAATTTACTCAAGCCCAAACACATGTGCAGATACTATCCGGTAAACCTGTACCTGCAGTATTTTCATAACACGTGTTGTAACAACCCAATTCAACTTCGAACGGTCAAGACTACGGAGTACAGCGGGAGTAGTTTCTAAATTGTCTGAAGAGTCAAATGAAATTATCTACAAGCGAACAATAAATGTTATTAGATAGTGGGAGTCCGTGCTCAGCCCCATTCAACCTCAAAGGTACAGCGGGGGAAGAGTTGCTAAAATGTCTGAAGAATCAAATGAAATTGTCTACAAGTGAACAACAAATGTTTTTAGACACTGTATGTCCGTGCTAGCAAGTAAAATCATGCGCTTACCGTAGTATTCAATCCTAACCTCGACATTGAAAGATGGAGGCGAGTGATCATCTTCTGGCTCATATTATGCAATTACAACAAACAGGTTACTACACATTTTCGACAGTGTTGAAGACACAACTAATAATTAACGATAACCGATAACAGTTACCGGTATTCGTATAGTTTTTACACCAACAAAAATGACAACACAACCTTGAGACGTCCCACGATATGTATTCATCTGTAGGATTAAAAAAAAAACACACATACACCAGCAGGACAGCTGCGTTTTCCGCGAAAGGCCAAAGTTGACAGGGACCTACTTGTGTGGCGTCACAAGACAGAACACACGAAAACTTAACCGGGCGAGCGGTCAATACGAGTGTACTAAAATACTGTGGACGTGCAACCAACGCAAAATCCTATCGAAACCGACTGTTGTAGGAAATGCTAGCGTGTACAGTAAACATCAGAAAGCATACCACGAAGATAAGATAAGTTATCTACTTACACACAGTGTAATCCTTGATGCTCCAGGTCTAGTCCTGTTTCTATAATCTGGTTTTCACGATTCGTGCAAGCGACTGACAAAGTACACACTATTCACCACAACTGCTCACTCGAGACCCTTGCTCAAGCCCTTCCTTCCCCACACTGAGAGGTACTTAGTCCGCTCCGCAGTGTATGTGTGCTGCCACCTATCGGTGTGGAATTTGTACTACAATTGTGCTGCTTGCACTCTTCGGTAGCTCTATTAATGACCACATTCACGAACTCGCCCAACTTAATTTTCACTTCCCCGTGGTTTGCGAATCCATATCGAATCAGAATACAGCTAGATGCCTTGTGGTACCATTGTACCTAATACTATCTTTACATGGACCATCCCCGTTGGTGTAACAATCATAATGTGTATGGGTATTTCCAACACACACAACACACTCTTTACATTCTGTGAACCGTGCATCGTGTTACACATACGTGAGAAAGACCAACAAGATACACACTTTTTTTGATAATTTATTTCACTTAATTTATCCTCGACATGTTTCGAACAAGTAATTGTACATCATCAGGAGGACTTCTGTACAAGTATCACTGGTATCGTGTCAGTGACTAGACTCATCTTAAGGTGCATGGTGAAATACTGTAAACTGCTTGTACAGAACTCCTCCAGATGGTGAACAATTACTTGTTCGAAACATGTCGAGGATAAATTAAGTGACATAAATTATTAAGAAAAGTGTGCATCTTGTTGGTCTTTCTCATATATACAACACACTCCTTGCCATCGTTTCCTGTTTGGCAGATAGTTCCTACCTCACGATACCTAGTTTTTGTCTATATTCCTGTTCTTGTATAATTGGCCCAAAGATGACCTACGTACGAGGTCGGAACTAGCTGCCAAACAATAAACAATCGCAAGGAGTGTGCTGTGTGTGACTGGAAACATCGATAGACATGATGTACTTAGTATCGTTACACAGACAGGAACGTTAAAAATTCTCATAGCCTGAACTCTTACTTCTTAAGATTACTTCGACACTGGATGTGAAGCCAGCGGTTTCTCCCGATGCTGAGGTAACTACCAGTCGATACGGCGTCATACCTCAGAAGACTTAACGCCTAATCAACACGGCTACAATCACTTAAAATCTCGCATTCTCAAAGACTGTCCGTTTCATGGGCAATTTATAAGCAGTGTAAATGATTTCGACAGTTAACTAACGTGCCTGTGACCTTTGGCGGTACCTGAGTGATAAATTTGTCATTGGATGTACGAAGGACACGTGTATGTGAATCTGTATGACCGTATTCAAATTCAGATTAGGGTCTACACGTTTTTAAGAGCACAATGTCGTCCAAGTAGCGGAAGGCTATTTATACTCTGCACGACAAACACATGTCCTTCCTTCTAAAGTTTACAGGGAAATCATAAATCAACATCCACGGTGCACTTCGTTATTCTTAAGGAGTTCGAAGGGATGTTTACAACTTCTACCAGCTAACCGGTGTATTTCTTCACAGTTCATTAAATGACAATGCCGATGGCTTCAGCTTTGTTGTGGGCTTCGTGGTTGGTAGCCCCGAAGTTTGACTCCGAATAAAGTACTACTGTTTATGCATAAGGACAGCCAGTATAGCTCAGTCAATACGGTAAGTGGGCTAAAGCTTAGACGACTAAGGAATCGGGCTTCAATTTTAGGCAAAGGCAAGACTTGTCTTTTCCAAAGCCTTCACACCAGCTCTTAGGACCCACCCAGCCTCCTATTCGATGGGTTAACGTAAGCCCTCCCCAAGTGGTAAAACAGGCCGAAGCGTGAAACCGATCACTCACTACCGTCTAACTCCACTGTTAAGAATGACTGGAGCTCTTCCTCCACTCCGCCATATGCCTTCATGTAGCGGTGATGAATCAAGCACTGGGACAACACTGCGCTTACCTAAGGTAAATGTGGAGACACTCAGAATCAGACAAGACGTGGTGAGTCACACTGACAAGACAAGACGTGGTGAGTCACATTGACAATACAGAACGTGGTGAGTCACACTGACAAGACAGGACAAGACGTGGTGAGTCACACCGACAAGACAGGGCGTGATGAGTCACACTGACAAGGCAAGACGTGGTGAGTCACATTGACAATACAGAACGTGGTGAGCCACACCGACAAGACAGGATGTGGTGAGTCACACTGACAAGACAAGACGTGGTGAGTCACATTGACAATACAGAACGTGGTGAGTCACACTTACAAAACAGGACGTGGTAAGTCACACCGACAAGACAGGATGTGATGTCATACCAACAAGACAGGACGTGGTGAGTCACTCTGATAAGACAGGACGTGGTGAGTCAAACTGACAAGACAGGGCGTGGTGAGTCACGCCGACAAGACAGGACCTGAGGAGTCATGCTGACAAGACAGGACGTCAGTCAGTGCCAGTCAGAACGACCAAATACAATCAGTCGCGATGACCAGTCAAAGTGGACGTCCGTTCCATTGCACCAGTTACATTACTCAGGCGGCGAAAGCGGCTACAAAGACACAGACGCTATTTGTTCACTCCATTAATTAAATTAACACATTTTACGCCCTAATAATATTAGGTGAGGAGTGCAGCTCATGAAGCGCCTCACAATGCAATTTTACCCAGAATCCTGTTAATTGCCAAGACTTCCACCTATTTTCAGAAGCAGAAACAAGTTTGATAATGAAAAAGAAAAGCTGTAATAATTATTATCAGTTTTCAAATTGCCTTCTTGACGTCCACAATTCCTGGAAATAATTTGACGTGCATTTTGTTGTCTGGAATGGAGCATTAATACAACTCGTTCAGAACGCAAACGATAAATGATTCAGTGCTCTATATCGCACAGTTTCTGATTGCAGCCTTCCACGTAGACAGCCTGATGTACACACAATCCTTAACAATTTGTATCAAAATAATCATTACTAATATAGATTTCGTTTCCGTGAGAATTTATTGAGACCTTATTCCCGAAGGCAACTGCAGCACAAACACAAGGTTTTATGATCGGAGGACGGCGATTAGTTAACAGTTCATTTGTTCTGTTGCCTGAAAATTTTCCTGTCCTTCAAACTGGTATGAAATTTTCTGCAGAAAAAAAAAGCTAGACTAATCATTACAAATACCGATCCCAGTGGCCGCGCGGTCTACGGCGTGGGTCTGCGGCCGCTCGCTTGCTGGGATTGCGGGTTCGAATTCCGCCGGGGGCATGGATGTCTGTCTCTTGTGAGTGATATGTGGTGTCAGGTAGAGGTCTCTGCGTCGGGCTGATCACTCGTCCAGAGGAGTCCCACCAAGTGTGGTGTGTCTGAATGTGATCGTGAAGCCTCGATAATGAGGAGATCCTGGCCCACTAGGGGCTGATGCGACATGGAAGAAAAAAACAGAAAAGTCATTACAAATGTCTGTTGTGTTGTATTCAGTGCAGCACACTGTAAATATCTATTGTGTAGTCCAACTGCCAGAACTTAGTACAATTTTGGGATATACGTGTTTGTGTCTCATCATGAATTGCACACAGTTTTGCAAGGCTTTTGACATATGCGCACCCAGAATTTTTCTTTGGGGGGGGTGAGGGAGGCTACCCCTGAGGTTATATATATATAAAACCTATGTTTGTATTTAAAAAAGATGTTATGAAAACCATGTCAAAATCTCCGAGCCGACATCTACTTATGTTACAGGGAAAATTAGAGATAATTGAAGTAGAAAAAGACTGTCTACACATTCATAAGTTTTATTATATTTTTCTATATTTCAATGTATTAGTCATCAGCCGATTTCGATAGCTGATTTGGGTTGAAGCCTAGATCATATGAAAACATTCACATCATCGTGCCTAAAAAAAATATGTTTTTTTTTAATCTCGCTTTAGTGGGGCTGCCGCCTGGTAGATTCCCCCCCTTGGGTGCGGCATTGGGTTGTGCTACAACACGTAAAAGCAACCACAATATAACTTAAAGAATGATAATGAAGTAAAAACGTCAACGCCTTTGTTCCAAGAAAGATAATGAGTACTGGCAGTTGGATAATGAACAACGTAAATTTACAAATGCTTATGTTTTGCCTAACTTCATAAAAACAATAAAACAGAAGCTCTTTTACCGGAAGAAGCAAAAGAACCAAAAGCTGCGTAACTTGGGGGTAGGGGTAAAATTCCCCCCCCCTAAAAAAATTCTACGTAAGAATATTTGTTGCTACTGAGTGGAAGAGAGGAAAATGAAAATTGGGGCGGTATTGGGGGTAAAGGTTATATGAGCATTAAGGTTTGGTTCAAACCAATTTTCCCCTCTTTCTAACTTGAATACTTCATGAAATTCCTGATAGCCATGGCCGATTTTGCCAGTCCAACCCATTCTTATTAGCCAAATTACACCAATGCCAGTGTTGTGAAACAGAATTTGGCAAATTTCCGACCAAGTTATAAATACTTCTTCGATAATTTATTATCCTAGCCTATATTAAAATTAATGCATGTTTTCTCGTTAGTAGCGCGTTTCATGAATCATGTCTTGTCACAGGATAATATAAGTTTATTTGCAATATTCCTTGCTATTATCACTGAAAAATTATACAAAAATAATTTATACTCTCACTAAATCAGTTAGATTTTCAATCTTGAAACCGGCCATGTTTCCTGCTAAACTGCCCTACTGATTACGCACAACAGCTCCTGATCACGGTAACTGCCCTCCTAATTACGGGCAACAGCTCCTGATCACGGTAACTGCCCTGCTGATTACGGGCAACAGCTCCTGATCACGGTAACTGCACTCCTGATTACGGACAGCGGCTCTTGATCATGGTAACTGCCCTCCTGATTACGGGCAACAGCTCCTGATCACGGTAACTGCACTCCTGATCGCGGATAACAGCTCCTGATCACGGTGACTGCACTCCTGATTACGGACAACAGCTCCTGATCACGGTAACTGCACTCCTGATCGCGGATAACAGCTCATGATCACGATAACTGCACTCCTGATTAAGGACAACAGCTCCTGATCACGGTAACTGCACTCCTGATTACGCACAACAGCTCCTGATCACGGTAACTGCATTCCTGATCGCGGATAACAGATCCTGGTCACGGTAACTGCACTCCTGATTACGGACAACAGTTTTTGATCACGGTAACTGCACTCCTGATCGCGGATAACAGCTCCTGATCATGAAAACTGCACTCCTGATCACGCACAACAGCTCCTGATCGCGGTAACTGCACTCCTGATTACGGACAACAGCTCCTGATCACGGTAACTGCACTCCTGATCGCGGATGACAGTTTCTGGCTGGCACTAACTAAAAAAAAAAGACTAGCGCAAGACTGACTCATCACGTCCTATCCATCAGCCGGCACTTATCTTCTCTAACCGTGACATATATCAGAGGTGCTGATAAGTCCTTAGCCCCACCAGGAAGGAAACAAGCTACAACGACAGAAGATTTTGATTTTCATATATCCTATTTATAATCATATTTGGAGGAATATTAGTACTATATATATATATATATATATATATATATAAAACAAGACTATTATCAAAAGAAATTTTCTCACCACCAAACAAAATACATCGGGAAGTAGGTCGGGCTAAGGACTGATCAGCTCCCCAGTTGTTCGGTCCTTGCCAGTGAAGTCTACTGTCCGAGTTCCACAGTTTCGGAGCGATTGTATATTGCGGTTCCGTGAATTCCCTCGTCCCTAAAACGGCCCCTTAAAAACAAGTGGCAGTGAAAACATTAATGCAAGAGCCATTTTTTAGTGTGCAGGATTACAGAGAGAGGTTTCCTTGTTGTAGAAACAAATTCAACACAAAATGGAATTACTTAGACAAAACAATAAATTCGAAGAGTAAATTAAGTAGAAGGCAACTGTTCCTATGCATGCAATAAATGACGAAGAGCGAGTGGAGGTATGGTTCTACTCAATCTTTTTAAGGGTGATATTTAACGACGATGTTATTGTTAAGCTTGTATAACGTCGACGATAAGTGAATTAATGAGTACGGAGCATTAGAGCAGTGATGATAGGGAAAACCCGAAGTGCTCGGAGAAAATCTGTCCCAGTGACGCTTTGCTCATCACAAATCCCAAATTAAATGGACTGGCTTGACCTTGGATTGAGCTGTGTCTCTGCGATAAGACCGGCGACTTGTCACCTCAGCCACGAAAAGGCTCTCTACTCGTTCTTAATCTCGGCACTACATGGTGGTAATAGTCAGCACTTCAATCGGCAACTTTGTTTGTGGAGAGAGCATCCCTGTAGTCACTGAACAGAAGTGTGGGAGGGTTCTAGAGTCGACACGGACGCTTTGGACAAAAAGAGAATATGTTTGCCCTGCCTGTAACGTAAGCAAGGTAGACTATGTTGTCGCGAATTTCTTAAAATAGACAGATGCATAATTATTGCATGTCCAGGCAGTACTTTTCGCTATTCCAAAACGACTCTCAACCGCGCCCTCGACAACATATTTTCCACCCCTGTTACTTTGAAGACTGCAGCCAAACATTCAGTCGAATATAATGTACGGGTGCAAAGTTCGTGCAAGCAAACAGATAAGTTTGTAGTACCTATCATAAAACAATAGTATATTGGTGTGACTTTAGACTTGCAAACAGTCCTTATGTAATAACCTCTGAAGAGAAGTTAACGGTCATTATATGAGTATAAATCTCTGTTGGTAAATGATACTGTATGAGTAACACAGTTTGCCATGAGAGACAAAATGGCAGGCTATCATCCCCAATTGCTATGCACACATTTTTTCCCCTTCTGAATAAACAATCCGTTGTCTTTCTTTAAATTTATTGCGAATTACATAAATGTTGATGAAACTGACTACATTGCTGAATTTGGTATAAACATGAGCTATATACACACAGGGCAGACTAAATATTTTAACTGACGAAGAAAATAGACACCGAAAGATTTAATTATTTGATCACTTTCTAAGAATTAAAAATGCAGTATATGTACAACAATTACTGAAATAATTTACATATCGAAATGAAGCCCAACTGACCCAAAAATATATTTATAACGTGTATTCAAATTACATTCAGTTCGAATGTGTTCAGCATGCCGATTACTGTGAGTGGAGTTGTCGCTGTTATCTAACGACTCTCCGAAGAAATGCCTGAATGTTGTCTTAAATTAGGCCACGACCGTTCCTTCAACAGCCTTTCTTACATGCGCGCGCGCGCACACACACACACACACACACAAATTATTTTGCCATTCAATGCCATATTCCACTGGTGCCCTTAGATAAACCATAAAAGACTACGAACAGAAATAGAGATTGAAAACACGAACAGAAGAATTATAGAATTTAAAGAGAAAGGGGAGGACGAAGAAGAAGGATGAAAAAGAGAAGAAGAAGAAGAAGAAGAAGAAGAAGAAGAGAAAAAAAGAAGAATGAGGAGGAGAATGGGGAAGGGAGAATGAGGAAGCGGAGAAAGAGGAAAGGAGAAAAATATGAAAAAGAAGCATGAAGAAAAAGAGAAAGAGGAATGTATGCATTTTTTAAAACTGTTTATTAAAAAAAAGAAATACAAGCCCCTTTGATTTTTGCGTGATTATTTTTTACTAAGTTTGTCTGAAGAATTGTGAGGCCTGTAAACTTTACAAGCTTTAGTCATTTCTTAAGCCCTGTAAATCGCTTTAGTTTTGTGTAAACTGTGGCAGGTAAAGGCGTGCAAACATTTCAGGAAAACAGTCCTGTCTGAACGACGTAGCGATGGCGAGACTTCGGAAAAGACGTCACAAAGAAGAACAAAGTTCTGTAGCTTAATAAAGCGCCCAATAGCCAAATATATTACAGTAAACGTTAATTTGCTCCTGTGATTAATGAAGCAACAGATCTGAAAAAGTATGGATGGTATAGATAAACTCCTTGATCCATGCATTTATAATCTCGACATTAGACCGACCGCAGTGTTCAGCTTCACTCCCCGGCCCTTTACGTCCGAGAAAGAGCCTCCGATAACCACAGGAAAGGAAGCTTGGAGGATTCTAAAGCCGGTTTGGAAGCTATAAAGAAGAAACAATGCGTGACTGTGGCGAGGATCGAACCTCGATTCGCCTGTCGTCCAGACCACTGCCTAGTTATTCTACAGACTGAGATGTGAGAATTTTTGTAAGTTGTGTGTCAGAAGTTTATTTAAACCTCTGGCTTATTCAAACGGCTGTGGAACAGACGCGAGCTTGTGTGACAGCAATTCATACAGCCTCAGAACTAATTGTACATTGGACTACAAATGCCTCCTGGGAAATTTTGTGATAATAAGACATTGACCTCTTGAATCACAATATCTACATGTCTACGACATCATTTAAGACCCAGAAACTGTGTATTCTGCCCATGCAATGTATGTATTTGTTCAACATTACTATCAGATTAAACAGCGATTACTTAAAGTATAAAAAAAATTTATCTTCAATGGAGACACAGTGTGCCAACTGCAATGCAACAATGATTTTAAATATTATTTAAATAAACTCCACTTTGTCAATTGTTAATTTTCATGTCTATTCCTAACTTTGTCTGGGTGTGTTGAGTGTACAATATCAAATACGATACACGTGCAGTGAGAACATTCTATAAGTTGTTTAAGCAGGATAACAACAACTGGTGTGACGATTTTGCATGGAAGGAAGTGGATGGAAACAGACATGCCCTTTCTTAATGCAGTAATACAAAGTTTGTCTAGAGGTATAAAGAAAAAATTTGGACCGAAACTGAAACTAGGTAACTCTAAAATGTGAATGGCAGCATTCAGTATGCTTCACGCAACAAAATTTGAGAGTGAAGATTTTGTGGTTGATCTTTCTTTTCCTCCATTAAACGTGCTGTTGGACACTATGCATATCGATGTTATTCTAAAGTTGCAATGTCGTCCTCCGAATTCAATAAAATTATTTTAATGTATTTTAGTTTAAACGCAAATTTTTTAACTGATAAAGAAATTACTACAGGGCGAAGAGTGGGAGAGATATAACATATATAGCAATTCGCTCCACTAGTCCCTTAGCCGTTTCGAATTTGTAACTCCTCAAAATGACAACTGTGCCAAATCTATAGTGGAAAAAAAAAAGGGACGCAAATGCGCGTTGTTGTAAGTTCGTGCCTTACATAGAGAAAAACCGGAAAAAAGAAAGACCTCTAAGCATCTGAAATAACGACAGGTAGGTCACACTTCCGGTAAGTGCAGTAACTAAACCCTGATCTTAACAAATAAGTCATTATAGAGTTATATTTAAATTTGCACTTTGACCTTCACTCGACGCAAAACATCGGTCACGCATGCGACGCTGTCTACATTGCATGTCAGCAGCAGACGAGGGTGTTTCAGAGAATTTTATTAAAAAGGGTGGTCACTTAAAATCATTCTAAGGAAGAAAGCTTCGAAGCGTGCGTGTTTAATTAAAAAAAATCGCGTCAAGTAAGTCACGAATCATTCGACGATTAAAACACAATGTTTTATTAAACGCAGGCTTACTTAGATTATGAAGTTTTAAATTATATTAATTTTGTTGTGATTTTGACCGTGCATCGTCGTTAATATGTGGAAATAAAATGCCAACTAGATGCAACAGAGGTTTTTATTGCAGATCTTATTGCTTGCT
>JGI20166J26741_11524252_pt1 | contig 12440 bp, 5 predicted proteins | sample TergutCu122P5_FD_26741 | JGI IMG/M metagenome (IMG submission 26741) | reverse complement strand
GACTACAGTGAAGGACAGTAAAACTTCGAAACATGTATCTATTTTGTATCAGTTGTAAATAAATAGTTGCCACTATTAAAGTTCCAACCCTCGTAAATTCGCTGCAGGGCCCAAGTATTTTATTGGCTATTCCATTAATGTAACTGATGCAGAATCCTTGGCATGTCCATGTGATTAATCTCTTCAGTTGGGACTACAGCAAGTAACTAAATGAAAGTATTACGCTAAAGACAGATTTAAATTCATATTCCATTTTGCCAAGTGCAAAGGCTATAGTATTGACTTGTGCTGTTTAAGACATAACATATCCAGTCAGGAGAAAGATATCGCGCTTTGAATATAAAATGGCACATCCACTACCATAACAACAATGTGACTCGTGTAAATCATCAACTTCTTCGTCATAAATATCCTAAGCAAAACATTCATTTACTAAAATTTGTGACTCGTGTTCAACACCACGTTTTTCGTCATGTAACATACTCAACAGAACGTTAAACTTCATACTGCTTCTACTCAAATATTGTTTTCGAGGGCTTTGGTTCCACGAAATTTTCTATATTTATGTTCTTTCCTCAAAATCCTCTCTCTAAATCTGAATTGTTAGAAGTATTTTAATAACTTATTTTTATTATAATATCGACAGGAAACTCATTTACATTTATTATTGTTGTACCAAACTAGGTTTTGAAATATCCTCACATAATTTAATGCTGCATTATATTTTCACTATTACTGAGCTATTTTCCGTGAAAGTTTGGTGCCTTAACATTATCTATGTTTACTTTTACACGAAATTATTCATTGTGCAGCCGGAAAAATCTTGCATCCTTTAAGACGGTATTTATTTTCTCCAAACCCAAATTAACATTATCATAATAAGCATCTGGTTTCGTTGTTACTTCACACCAGGTAAATTTGAAGGAAAAATGCATCTATCATTACATGTTATTGTTAAAACCATGAATCTGTTGTCACAACTTTTTAACAGCCCAATGATATGAAAACATCTTTAAAGTAAGTGGTTTGCGCCCTCTAAACAAAATCTGTACTGAATTATGGCCATGTTTTCCTTTGTTTCAGAATGAAATTTATACCTAGAATGATAAAGTGAAGGATACTCATGTGTTGAGAAAAACATTCGTAATTACTCTGACCTGAGTTAGTTGTGTCTGATTTCGTGGCTATAAAACTAGGCAAGCTTAAATTGTGAACATTTTGTGGGCATCTACTTAAGATCTGACGTTTAACTTGAAAAATTTGGGATCTCACTAGTACTCGTGGCTGAGTTATCGGGGGTCCATTTTTTGTATGGCGGTGCGGCCCAACGCGGGCCATGACCTCCTCAATCTTAAGGCTTAAATATCACAAACAACGACGTACCACAGTCGATATGACTCCTCTGGACGCTTGATCAGCTCATCGCACTGGCCTGTACCTGACAACACACAACAAATATTCATGCCCCCGCCGGAATTCGAACTCAAAATCTCAACAGGCGAGAGACCGCAGACCTACACCATAGACCACGAGGCCACTGCTATCGACACCCCATTAAGATCAAGACTTATGAAAGGCAATCAGGTTAATACCTTTGACGAAGCATGTACTAGCATTCTATAAACAAATCAACGGAAGGCATTGCATGTTTAACAAAATGAAATGACAATAAAAATTTTTACGTGTTTTAGGATGCTTATACAGCTGGACTCTCATAAACTGAATTAAGGATTGAAACATAATTTAGCGACATGTCTTAAATTTTCCTTTTCCTCGTCTGTGTCTTATTGCTTATTGTGCTTAAAGTGATCGTAAGATATGCTTATCACCAGCTTGGTAGTACTAAAAAATTCTTACGTTATGTAAAGGTTCAGAATTAATTCTGCATTGGAACAGTCTGTGGCAGCTGAAAAGGAGACAATTTAATTATCTATTCTTAATTAAGGCAGCCGTTAGAAGGTATGTTTTTTTAATAAACAAAGAAGTTTGATGCAAAGACTTGATGTATTCTGAAAAGCAATAGTAATGCAGTAAAAAGGGACAGACTTTAGTATTTTTGCTTTCATGAGGTCCAATAGCATTTGAACGAAGGAAAACTACAAATTACCTACTGAAATAGCAGACAGTAGCTACAAATAATAGCATTGCAGTAAAGTTTTATTAGTGTGAAAGCAGATTCTGTTTCTCCTGTGTTATACGTTTTCCACTGGTTGTTCTCTTTGCTAAATAAACGTTTCAATTATGCTAGATATTTAGTTTACCGCGACCGCGTAAAGTGTTAGTGACAGTTCAACACTCGCAAAAATTTACTGCACTGCTTTTTAAACTGTAAACCCAACGTCAGTTACAAAAATACTGATTTTATTAGAGGTTCAAAAGACTACTTAAAAGTAGTCCAAAACAGCAGGTATAGAAGCGTGCAAATGTGAACTGAAATGGAAGGTACCAAAAGCATTCTACAGATTTTGCATAATTAAAAGTCAATTTATTGCGAAGCTCAACACAATTCACACAGTCAGAAAAAGCTTTTTATAATTCATTAAGTTTTCATTATATTTAAAGTATTTCAAATAAAATTGTAGAGCTTAATGAGATCCGTAATTTATGATGGGCATTTTTCCTTCCAAAATAAGACCTTCCGTAAAAACATCCGCTTCAGTTTTCTAGTAATTTGCTTTCTTCAATATATTCGAAAAAAAATTAAATTCACCAGACGGCTCCAATCTAATATAATTTAGACGTCAAATATATATCGCAAAAGATACTGTATATTATTATTATTATTATTATTTAGCCTAATATTTTATATGTGTCGATCCCAGTAGTCGCGCGGTCTTCAAAGCCTTGTTATGCGGCCGCTCTTTGCTGGGAATCAAGACCGAATCCTTCTGACTGTGTGTTGTCACGTAGAGGTCTCGGCGTCGGGCTGATCACTTGTCCAGAAGGGCCCTACCGATTGCGGTGTGTCCATCTGAGTGTGATGGTGAAGCCTCGATAATGAGGAGACCTTGGCCTACTAGTTGCTGATGGAAAAGTGTGATGTGTTTGAAACTTAATTGGAGAACAACTGTAAGCTACGCTTGTCCTAAAATTTGAGGTATATTTTGGTATTTTTCTTAGAGTGACTGAGGAAAACTGAGTCAAATTCGAGAATAGAGTATAGCTAATCCAAAATTTAAAACTGGACCTTATCAGATATTTAGCAAGTTTCGGAAACAATCTCAGAACAAATAATTATAATCCATGTTATTTCGCTGTCTCTTTAACGTCATTCTAACATATCTTCAGGCCTTTAAGACAGCATGACACTGCAGTAGGAACCCAATGTACACGTTTCTCTGGTCATAATGCTTGTAATTTCTTTGAGGTTTTAGATTATTTCGTGTATTTCTTCTTTTTTAACCAAGCGTTTTTAAACCTTCGTAATTACACAAATATGCGGTGCAGATACTTTAATTTCTAATATCAATAGTGGAAACGCAGCAAATTTATAAATAAGCATTTAGTTAGAGATTTATTTACTTCTATGTTCGTTATGACGTCTATTTTCAATAAAAAATAACATCTAATGCTTTCTTCCGAATGATTGCTCTTAATGCGTAATACTCGACTCCCGTTTAGTAAAAATAATGTTATGTTTATACACCTAGATGAAGATAATCAGGATATTCCGTCTCTACGTAGTGTTAATTTATATAGTGTGTACATTGAATTTACAGAAAAATATGAGAGTTGTCGAGGTGAAATTTGTGAGAAATTTCACGCTAGGAGATAAAAATAATCGTATTATATCTATAAGGACAACATTGAAAAGGCAGAAAGCAAAATACCATGAAATGTGCCCTGAAAATATCTGACAGAATATAGATGGTCACCTTTAGAACTGAGAAGAATAAGAGGCGGACATATATCGGATGACGAAAGAAATGAGAGAGTAGCATAGGTTTGAAATATAAAGGAATGAAGTCAGAGAATTTTCCTGTCCGGAGGAGGGAATAATTGACGGAGTAGACCCATGGCATAAGTTCAGCAGAATCCTAACTTCCTCAGCCGTTTGACAAGTTGTGTCACTGCCACTACTGGTAGGAAGTCTCGGGCCTGCTAACTAAAATTTTAAATGGACGAAAATCCTTCAGTTTTCCTCATGTTAATAACATATTCACTTGAGTAAGGATAACGAAATGTATACTACATTTTTATTTTAGATATCCCGTTGTGTTTGTACAAGTCAAAAAACAATTGTTTATGTCATCGACATATCTAATTGTATTATATTACATCACAAAATGTGGCTACAGTTTTTGACCATTTAGATGGTCATCTTCCGGCCACTCGTGCATATAAAACCAAAATTGCAATTGAAAATTTCTTATTGGGTTGGAAAGAGGTCTCAGTCTGTTGTACAAATGCATACAGCTAAAATTTAAAGGTAGTTTAAAAATAATTTGGAAGTTAATTATTAAATCGTTTACGGAAAAAATTTTCCTTGATACTAGCTCCGTCTCCGTAAATAGTGGCGTGTGTTTGGTGTGTAGGCTTATGGTATGCAGAACATATCCGTTGGTAAGTTGGCGTGAGGTGTATGTGTGCATTTCGTTCTTGTAATTATGGAGCTGGTCTTCGTATCGTGTCTATACATGTTGCTTTTGAGACTAACAACCAGTACACACAGACGTACTCTGAGTTGTAAAGTCCTGAGGGTTGTGCTTTGACATAAGTTTATGCAGCTTGTCTAGGAAAAGCGACCATTAGCTTCGTCATGTCTGTCTGTCCGTCTGCCCTTTTGTCGGTCCGTCAGTCCGTTTGTCCGCATAGAACAACGCGGCTCCCAATGAAAGGATTTTCGTGAAGACTTTTCTTTGAGTATGTTTCGAAAATCTGTCGAGAAAATTCAAGATTCCTTAAAATCTAACAAGAATAACTGGTACTTTACATGAAGACACATGAATATTTATGATAATATCTCGCTTAGCTCCTTTTAGAATCAAATATATTTCTGACAAAGTTGTACATAAAATCAAAACACACATTTTATTTTCACTAACTCTTTCCGAAAACCGCGCCGTTTATAAGAAAATGTGAAAAAATATTGTAGAGTCGGACAGTTTACAGATGACAGTATGGCTCACATGCATTGCATGCTGCACACATAAGGCTACAAACACACATTCAGAATATGTAAAATTTTGCTTCTCCGCTGCCACAACGGTTGTACTAAAGCGCCTGAATGGTACGTTATACGTTCTTTGCCTCACTTGTTACATGTCAGGAGGGTTTAGCAAAATCTTGAACACATTAAACTCCGTATGTTGAATACCGATAAAGTTCGTTGAAATGGTTTCCAGTTTTTCTGCACTGGTTAACATTATTATTGGAATATTTTTACAATATTGAAAACATTACACAATGTACGAGATTCATTCTCCGCGTTTGTGCAAGTAAATATGTAATAGGAGCATGTTTGTTTTGAAACACTGACTCGAATAAAATGATGGGTATTACTGCAAAAAAACACCATATTCTAAGATGTCAAAATTCATTCAAATTATCTAAACAGATTTGTCGCGTTTCAACATGGACAGCAACTGGACCAAATGTACGAAATTTTGTAAGAATATTTTCCAATTCACTGATCTATAAAATTAAGGTCTTCCACAGCGGTTTCAGCGCAGTATCCTAATTGTGATACAGAAAACAAAGTCGATTTGTTTGGACAACCCTAGCGCACTGCAGTAGCTGAATGTCTGTGCACTGGTGCGCACCACGAGTTGGGCAGAACAAGATTTTCGAAAAGGCAAATACATGTACATTGTATGTACTATGATTGAAGAAAACATGCAACTTCTATTTTGAATCATGTGTACATTTCAATTTTGAGCCACCGCTGTGATCACATAGAAGTAGAGACTATCTCCTCCACTCCCGTAACAAGTTCATCCAGCTACGCTTCTCTATGATAGCCATTCGTCCACAGTTTTGAATAATATGCTCAAACATAATTCCTGTTGTCATGCAGTCGAGGAATTCTCTGTTTTTATGGAAAAATGAAGGTCAACACTCTCTTCAAAAGAGTCCATCCATTTTCTCTCTCTTCGATCTAAAGTATTTAATCCACATTTTTACAAGCAGTCCTTATTTTTATGGTTCACCACAAAAGTATTATTCAACGAAATTTCAGATTTCTTGCTTCGAAATACAGAAAATGTTTAGCTTATTGACTTCGTGGCAGTTGAGAATTTTATATGTTAAATTAAATGGTTTTTAAGTGCGTACGTAGTAGAATATATTTAAAGCTTCTTTATGTTTATGGTAGCAGTTCCATTCAAATAAATTTATCACTACAGATTAGACAAATAAATTGTTATATATTTGTATTTGGCTTTCCATGTAAAGAAGGGTCAACCTGATCATTTCCTGTCAAATCAAGTCACCTTCGTCACTGTTTATTTACAGTATTTATAATGCACATATATATAACATCTTTTAGCATCATGCTTCCAAACCAGGTCTTCCGAACTGTGACCAAATTTCTCTCCGCTTCATGTTCGAGCTGTTTACATAGAAACTGTAACATTACTGATATATATTTACTGCTAATTGCCTGTAACGGCTGATAATTCCATGGTGCTAGTTCTTTCCTGAGATATTGACAGCAACACAGTTTTGTGAACCCCGAAATTTACCTCCCTCATGAAATTCCTGTACTGTAATTATTTCAAATAATTTTTGTCATTTTATCCGACTAACAATGATCTATAATTAAAGTAACATGTTTCCTTTAATTTCTGTCTATATATATTTCTTCACATTCCCAAGATTTCTATCTGGCTTATTTCCCCTCTTACTCCTTTCATTTATGAAGTAATAAACTTACTTAAACCTAAGACTTGAGATGTTCCTCGTTTTCTCCTTTCGGTATTTTACATCACCTTCACATACGAATTTTCCACTTCAAACACATTAATTCTGCGCGAATTACCAACAAGAAGGATGATTTCGCAATAAAAAAATTACATCTCCATGTCAGTATTATCAGTATCATAAAGTTTAAGCCAACTCAAATGGAGGTAAATATTTCAGTTCCATAATTTGCCAAGCCACGTTGCGCTGTAAATTATGATGTTGTTTGTGAAAATTTTGTCATCAACTGCTGCAGATCCGCCGTTCCAGAGGCAAGGCTCAAGCAAAACCACATCAGAATAACCGCCACTCTAGGCACTCGAATATGAAACATTCACTTAGCACTGAAGCTAGAAAGGAACACAGAGTTATCTCCAGTGAAAGGTCATTACATTAGTAAGCAAGAATAACTGAAACTCAGTCCACTACTCGGTTAGTAACACTTGTGGTCTTAGTTTGTGAATTAGAGACATAAATAGATTAATATAATAGGATGGTCTAAAATACTGTGTTCGATAATATTTCTTGGATATGTCACATAGCCGGAAAGATAAAGACGCGGCAAGTGTCGGCAGAGCGTCTTGTCTTTACCGTATCAACGAAGGAAAGTGGGTTAACTTGGTGATCAAAGTAACCAAATTGGCAAAGGAACTATACGAGCATTGGTTAAGTTAATAACAAAGCTAACCGTAGTAATGACAGAACATTCGTAAAAACATTAAGCAAAAAACTCAATGGCGACATTATTAACAACAAAAACCGTGGTAACTTTACTAACCAAAGTAGATATAAATTTACACGTTTCAAAGTGTAAAATGTCCGTAATTTCTGTCCAGTGTTAGAAAAAACTGTAATGTTACACAGATATTGGTAAAAACCATCAATATAAATTTGAACACAAATTAATGCAGTGGTTGTCTAGTCGTTCCACATAGTTCAAGGAACGGAAAACACTACAAAGCTAATTATCGTTTCTCGCAATTGTTTCGCAGAAGTGCCTATAAACGGCCAAATTTCGGGAGAACTAATGACTTCACCTCTATAAATGATACTGGCAAATTCGCCCAAGACTTAACTGAAATTTTCGTGAAAATCATCAGATCATCCTGGCCAAAACTTCAAGTTTACAACTTAATCACCATCTCATGCAATTCGACGCTAAGAGACATCTGGAAGAAAACCACTGTCAGTACATAACCCATGACGTAACTACATACAATTTATGTAAGATCTCGAATTTAAAAAATCCAAAGAAAAATATTAGTGTTTCTGCGTGATGTGCAGACTTTCCCTACTACAGAACAAAAAGCCCTGCACCATTAGGTTAACGCAACACAAGTTTGGCTTCTGTGTGTTAATATAACCATTCCTCAAACTGATATTTTTACTCTAAGTATCATGTTTTCGTATTCAGTAGTACAGAGCAGTTCTGAAAACTAGGATATATCAAAAGAAGGAGGAATTCCTTTGGGAGAAAAGAAAAGAAAGCAAGAAACTCGAGGGACTGAAGATGATGGGAATGATTCAATCAGCTGCTGTGAGTCCCAGTACAATGCCCGACCCAGGTTCGAGCCTCCGGTAATTCAGTCTTCAGTCATGAGTTTAACAAGTTGTATTTCTTAATTCGTCCAGCTATAAGGCAGACTTAATTTACGTTTGAGAACGTCAATTACACACAGATATGTTAACAAGACCGGAAACATTAGGTATCAAAGCGTGCTGCACTGAAAGCATAAACGCTCCTAATGAGATCTGGGAACAGGGAGCAGCTTAATTACCAGACAGCATTTCGAGTATGATGCCTTCCTACTTGGTTTTGTTATCTAATTCTCACAAAAGCTGAAAATCTCAGAAACCACAGCGTCTATAATTCATTCTTCTATGATTCGTTGCTTTTCGCGCCACGGAAATAATTTCGTATAAAATAATTCCATGTATGAAGTCAAAAACTAACCCCTACGCAAATTTTGTATGCAATGTTAAAGGTAACTGAGTACGTAGTTTTGAAAGTAAATACTCAGTTTGGATCCATATTACCCACTTAACCCCCTTATATGGGTCGCTTTACAGTCCAGTAGATTAAGTTCCAGAAACCTCTGCTTTTCTTATTACAACACTATAATACATGATTCCGTGTTGTTTGGTAAATGGATATCAATGTTGCGGAAGAAACTACTGTCTCTATCTTCATAACTGCAATATTACTTATTTAAATATCCATGGATAAATAAGGTGAATATCCTTCATATTTTCCAACATAGCTTTATACACCCCAAAGCAAAGATCGCGGAGTTGAAGAAAAGAAATAATAGAGGTTTAAAAAATAAAACAAAGAGAGGGAGCAAAGGAATAAGATTACTGAAAAATAAAAAGAGAAAATACACGAGAGACTAGAAAGGTATAACACAGAAATACATACATACATACATACATATATATATATATATATATGAGGAACAAAGAGAAATTATACTAAACATCACTCTAGTCTTCTTCATTCTTTCTGTTCCAGAGTTTCGTTCTACACTTTCGGGGCGTGTTTTGTGGTAACTGAAGACAGTGCTTTCTGTCGCACGTAAAACCTTGTGCTTCGTATTGATGAGACGGATGGATATAAAGGTTAAACAATACTTCCTGTACACAAGAGAGAAGGTAATAACAAGAGCATCATTGCTGTTTTAATCAAGAAACCTTTGAAGACTTGCAAGGAGAATCATAAAACAGTGCTTGATGGTTTGACAATATCGAAAAATCTTCGATGTCTTCGCGTATCGTAATTAACTCTTAAAGAAAATATTATTAATCTTAATTTCTACCGAGTTTTGTCTCACGTACAATGAGCATGTTGCCATGTTACTGTCTTTTATGTTGTTATGCTGTATCAACTACCATTCGTTCTGCGATAATGCCTTTCACGCAGCACAAGCTCAAGCGGTAACGCTGGAGACATTTTGTATGCGTCGGTCTTAAAATATGGCCTCGACACTAAGTATTTTGTGGTATCCCAAGGCTTTTCTCAAAGCATCCAGGCAAATCCTGAAATAATACCTCAAATTACGTATGAGGATTTCCCAGCCTATTCTTTCAAACTCATTCTTCGCCAACAACCACGTTCTTGTACTATGCGGAATATACATAAATTTTATTCAAACACCATTCTAATCTATACGGTTCCCTCCGTTTCATATTCCATTCACAATTTTAGACTCCATTAGTCCAAAACTCTCCGTTCACTTCTCTTCAAATTCTTCGCCTTTTTACATATGCTACACTATTTGCATTATACTCACGTGCAAATACTTCGGTGTTGGTTACCATCTTCCCTGATTTCCATTTACACTGGGCTCAATAGTTGTTTAGTCCATTTATATCTCCCTTTCAAAATGTCCAAACCACAATAAAAAAATTCAATGTTCTACGCGTTTTCTTCTGTTGCTTTCTTCTGTTCTGTCTTCCACAGAATTAAGCATATGCTCCTACAAAACAGGTTTATTTTCTGAAATATTTGTTGTTATCTTTGTAATTGATCAGCAAAGCATCTTGTCTCGTAAAGACACTGTAATAAAATTAGAAACTTACTGGGCTCTGGAGCGCTTACTGCACGCCTATTTATCAAGCGAAGTTACAGCCATCAAATTTTCCGACATACACATAGGAACAAAGTTACGTCATTTTATTGGCAGATAAAATCCTATGAGATATAACAAAACGCAGGCCTACTACATCCAACATGGATAAAACAACGGCAGTATTTTTCTTCTTTCTTAAATAGGCTTGTATGCGTCTGAAGAGCGATATTTTAAATTGGTACATTTTTGTCACAAGCCTTCCGCTTAGGCCATATGTCATACAGAACCGAGAAGGCTTAGGGAATATATTGGCTATACCGCGCCCATATCTCTTTGTCACTCTCCTATGGATCCTTATGCCTGACTTACTTTAAATAACACTCCTGCGCATTCATGCAATGCCGCTGTATAACATGCAAATGAGGGTTGCGAGTTCAAATCCCAGTAAAGCACTAGCACAACATTAACAGATTGTGGATTATTTACGCCCACCTGGCCCCTACCCATTCATTATCAGCTTCACATACCTCATCATTTGATAGGCCGCAGCATGAGGTGATGAATGTGTAGCTTACTGAATAAACACTGAAAAATGAAGAAATAAAAGAGGTCGATTACAGTGTTAAGCCACCAAAGTACCAGAAAAAAGATTTATGGGGAAATGTTTATTTTATATGGAGTGCATTTTTTTATACGTGGCCTAAATGAAGTGGTGGCATTTCGATTGAAGCTCGCTGTTTTTAGGTGTGTTCACAAAATTGCGAAAAACGACTATTAGCTTCGTCATGTCCCTCTATTCGTCTGGGCGTCTGTCTGTCGCCATGGAACACCTCGGCTCCCACTGGAAGGAGTTGATGAAATTTCGTATGTGACTATTTTTCAAAAACCTGTCGATAAAATTCAAGTTTCATTAAAATATGACAAAAATAACGGGTAATTTATATCAAGTCAAATGTACATTTTTTGTTATATGTCGCTCAGTTCTTCTTAGAATGAGAAAGGTTTGAGAAAAAAGTTATAGAGAAACTGAAAACACATATTTTATATTCAATTACTTTTTTTCGAAAATCGTGCCTTTTGTGAGATAATGCGGAAAAATACTGCAGAGCCAGACAGATCACAGATAATATGGCCCATGCGCATTACAAGCTGAATACCTAAGGCTACAAACACATACCCACAATATGTAATACTTATTGCTTTTTCACTGCATCAATGGTTGCACGAAAGTACCTCAGTGTAACGTTGTGCATACATTGCCTCTCGTCTTTAATTCTCTTCTCAGAGGACAAGTCAGCGATCTATATAAATTGCCATTATAGCTGAGCAGGCGTAATGTCCCTTCTCTTAATTACTTTCTACATCACTTCATGAAAAAGATCATTGTTTTTAAAGAGCTTTCTTTTGCAGAATATATAAAATGACAAATATCGTACTCTAGGTAACAGCAACTTCTTTTGGGATGTTTATGAAAAAATACCGAAAATAGGGAAGAGTGTTTGGGTGACATACAAGAATACGAATAAAACCTAAACGTTCCTGTGTGCGGAATAGTACTTGTTACAGTGCGAAAGAAAGTCTATTATTTTGTGGGATTTGTAGGAGATATCCACATTAAACGCTACACTGAATCTCTATCGGTGTCCTGCACCATACATCACACGCTTCGCTACTTCTCTCCCAACCCACTCTATCCAAGGAATAACCCTTAATTTAATACAACCAGCCCAAAACACACTAGTTTTCTTCCGTCCCAAATTCGAGAGGGCGCAGCACCCGACTCTTGGCTTCTGTGGATACACAGCGCACCACAACTGACGAGTGTCAGTTGTGGTGCACGACAAATCTAAATTATTTAAGTAATGCCTATCATTTTTGCCGGTCCCAGTGGCCGCGCGGTCTAAGGCGTAGGTCTTTGGCCGCTCGCCTGCTGAGATTGTGGGTTCGAATCCCACCCGGGGCATGGATATT
>JGI20166J26741_11524030_pt1 | contig 12444 bp, 11 predicted proteins | sample TergutCu122P5_FD_26741 | JGI IMG/M metagenome (IMG submission 26741) | reverse complement strand
TGGCATTACCCCGCGTCATATCGTTAAGCAGGGCCTGAATATGGTCGGGACGCATTTTTTGTATCTCCATGCCGCCAAGTGCCGGGCGTATATGAGACTCTATATTATGGTGATGGCTGCTGTATGTAGCCGGACGTACGCTGTTTTTCTTATATTCTTTCATCCAAGTGTCCAGCCATTCACCGAAAGTGAGTTTATTAGGTTTGACATATTCATTTTCATCGGATGGGTTTTCAATATTCCTGATCAGTTCTTTCAACTTGCGTTTGGCCTCGGTTTGAGTGGGAGCGTAAACGGATTTATCAACCCGTTTACCGGTATCAAGATCGGTATAACTGAAACGTCCCTCCCAACTGCCGTTGGGTCGTCTACAGAATGAAGGTTTTATACGGCCACTGTCCTTGCCAATATCCTGCAAGAAAAGCAGCAGCGCGGAACGCTGTCTAACTTCATGACGTCCTTGCGCAGGATTGAGTTGCTGGTACTGGATGAGGTTGGGTTCATCACGCTCCACAAGGAGGCCAGCGAGCTGCTGTTCCAGGTCGTATCCGACTGCTATGAGCAAAAGAGCCTGATTATCACTTCCAATCTTGAGTTCTCCCAATGGAACACGGTGTTTGGCAACGATAAGCTCACGGCGGCGATGATAGACCGCCTAATCCACCCAGCCACATTCTCGTGTTCTCCGGCCCTAGCCACCGTTTGGAGGAATCAGTGCAGCGTCAACGGGTCGGCCGCTTCGCCGGCGTCTCCGCGAGAGGAGGAGCGTGACTATGACGATTAACAAGCGGGAGCTCAGGAAAATCTGCGAACGCACCTCTCTAAAATGTAATTGTTTTGATGATTCCAGAATTTTTGGATAAATGTCAGTTTTTCCCTTTTTGAAATATCCGTTATCTCAACTTTGATAACATTCACATCATCTCTATCAGCTTCTATATAATCCAATAAACGGCTACTCTTGGGGCAGCTCCAAATATCCGGGACCTCATCAGGTTCCAGATCGAAATAATCGGTGTCTTTCATTTTGACACTCAACCATTCTTGCTCATTGTGTATTTTGTACTTAAATTTGACCGTAAGCATAAATTTCGCCCCAATTTTAAAAAAGACATCCCGGCACACCCCCTTCACTCAGCCCAATGTCACGAGAGCCGGAGGCTCCCGATCAGTTTGGGCAGCGCGCGCTCAAAGCACACGCCGTAGCGGCGCTCCTGCCAGGGCGGGGTCGCCTTTATGCATTCCAAGGTATAATCCACTGCTATCCGCAGGGATTCGCCGAAGCCGAACCCGTTCAGCAGGGCGGAGAGCAGGGCGCTGCCGAATATGTCGCCCGTGCCGTGGAAGACGCCGTCCACGCGCTCGCCGAAGGCGTAGAAGACCTCGCCCGTCCGCGCGTCGTAGGCCGCGGCCCCCAATGAACCGCGCTCAAAGGAAACGCCGGTGATGACGGCCCTGCCAGCGCCCAGGGCGCACAGCGCGCGCAGCCTGTCCTCTATATACGGCCTGTCATAAGAACCGCCGCAGTAAGAGTTTCCAATGTAGGAATCCCCAATATACGGCTCGCCCAGCAAGAACGCCGTCTCCGTCAGATTCGGCACGACGATGTCGGCCTTGGCGCACAGCCCCGTCATGCCTTCCGCCATTTGCGGCGTGAAGACGGAATACAGCTCGCCGTTGTCCGCCATGACGGGATCGACCATCACGAGCGTGTCCGGGCCGCGGGGGCCCGCCTGGCGTGCGCCGTCCGCGGGGGCTGAACGGCCGGGGTCGTTTGCGGCGCCGTCTGATTTGAACGCGTCGAACAGCCGCTCTATATGGCCGATTTGGGCGGCGGAACCCAGAAAACCGCTGTATATCGCGTCGAAGCGCAGGCCCAGGCTCTGCCAATGCTCAGATATGGGGTCTATCAGATCGGCCAGGTCCCGGTAGACAAAACCGGAAAAGCCGCCCGTGTGGGTGGAGAGCAGCGCCGTCGGCAGCACGGCGGTGTCAAAACCCGCCGCCGAGAGTATGGGCAGCGCCACGGTGAGCGAACAGCGCCCGACGCAGGAGATGTCGTGTATCGCCAGCACCCTTTTCTGTCTGCTGTTTATGTCGTCCTTCATTTATGCTCCTTCATTTATGCTCCTAATCTTATGCTCCTGTCCGGCCTCTAGACCTCCAGCTTTCCGTCCGCGGCCCTCATACTGAATCGGAACGCCGCGCCGCCCTCGGCGCTCTCGCCGACGGTCACGGTCTCTCCGTGGGCAACAATAAACGCCCGGACTATGGCCAGCCCCAACCCGCTGCCGTTTTTGTCCTCCCCGCGCGAGGCGTCGGCCTTATAAAAGCGGTCAAATACGCGTTTTTTGTCCTGTTCGCTGAGGCCCATGCCGTTGTCCGATACCGTGACGAACACCTTTCCGCCGGAGACCTCCGTCCTTATCTCTATGCGCCCGCCGGGCTGCGTGAACTTGATGGCGTTGTCCAGCAGGTTGCCGATGACGCGGTGTATCTTTTCATAATCCGCGCTGACTATATCAAATTCCGAGGCGAAATTGAGCGAGATGGAAATATCCTTTTCTATGATGCGGGTCTCGAACATCTGCACCGTTTTGCGTACGAGCTCGTTGATGTCGAAATTCACCATATCGAGCTCGATCCGGGCGTCCTGCGCCTTGTTCATGTCCAGTATGTTGTTGGTCAGGCGCGAGAGGCGCTCCGTCTCATCCAGGACTATCTGCAGGTATCTCTCCTGTTTCTCGCGCGGGATCGTGCCGTCCTGAATGGCCTGCAGGAACCCGCGGATGGACGTGAGGGGGGAGCGCAGGTCGTGCGAGATGCCCTCTATAAAGAGCTTCCGGGATTCCTCCTGCGTTTGCAGGCTCTCCGCCATATTGTTGAAGCTGGTGGCCAACTGGCCGACTTCATCCCTGGAATTGATGCCTATGCGCATTTCAAAATTCCCGCCGGCGATGATCTTGGCGGCGTCGTTCATCTCCTTCAGGGGTCTGCTGATGCTCCTGGAAAAGAGAAAAGCGGCCGCGAGGCCGATGAGGGCGCACAGCAGCAGGCACAGCAGGGTCACCTTATACATGCTGGTCACGGCGCGCTGGATCTCCGGCATTGAGGAATTGAGCAGCACCGCGCCGGCAAACCGATTCCCGGCGAAAGCCGGATACGCTACGGTGAGGACCGGGCTTTGAAATATGCCGCCCAGATTGCCCTTTAACGTGACGATCTCCCCGTCCCTAAGCGGTTGAAGCTCCCTGATGTTCAGGTTCTGGACTTTGGCCGTGTCGATATCGGAGGATTTCAGGATAATATTGAACGCGCTGTCCAGAAATATGACGCTGCCGTTGGCGTAATCGTGCAGGATATTCACCTGGGAGGCCAGCATCCTGAACTGCGGGAAATCATACACCCCGTTTTCAAGTATGGCCGCCATTCGCTGGCCCTGCTGCGTCAGGACGTTGGCCCGCTGGGTGATGTAAAAATTTTCAATGATCATGCTCATGGCCACGCCCAGCGAGGCCAGGCAGATCAGCAGCGCCGCGACGAACATGACGAGCTGTTTCTGAAAGATTGAACGGAACATCGTTTTATCTTACCTCGAATTTATAGCCGACGCCCCAGACGGTTTTTATGCTCCAGTTGTCGTCGTCGTATTTGAGTTTTTCGCGCACGCGTTTGACGTGCACGTCCACAGTGCGCGTATCGCCCATGAACTCATAGCCCCATATCTTGTCCAGCAATTTCTCGCGCGTGAACACCTGGTTGGGGTGCTGCGCCAGGAAGAGCAGCAGCTCAAACTCCTTGGGGGGCAGCTCGAGCTCCTCGTTGTGATACGTGACGATGTACGTGGACTGATTTATTGCCAGGTTCGGGTACACGACGTGCTTCGCGGGCTCGGTGTCGGTGCGCTCATACCGGCGCAGTACGGCTTTCACGCGCGCCACAAGCTCCTTCGCGTCGAACGGCTTGACTATGTAGTCGTCCGCGCCCAGTTCCAGCCCCAGGACCTTGTCAAAGGTCTCGCTCTTGGCCGTGAGCATGATTATGGGCACGGCGCTGATCTTTCTGAGCTCGCGGCATATCTGATAGCCGTCCGCTCCGGGCAGCATCAGGTCCAACAGCACAAGGTGCGGCGCGAACGTTGAAAACTCCGAAACGGCGACGGCCCCGTTGTGGACCTCCTTGGTGTCGTAGCCCTCCTTGGCGAGGTAGAGGGCGATCAGTTCTGAGATATGCGCGTCGTCGTCGACGATGAGCACCTTTATCTTGCTCACTTTTTTTTGATCCATTGCAATGCCTCCCGGTCTGATTTATTTAACGTGAGTTGGATTGCTCGCTTGCACTACAACCGGCTAAAGCCGGAAGACTTGGCGCCGCCTGAAAGGCGGACAGAATGACTGACCCGCGCGTCCGCAAATATGTAATTATAGGACGCTTTTATACTCATGTGCGGAATGATTCGCCAAATGCGCCGTAAAATCAAGCTTTTCAAGTAGTCAGAAAAATATCCTGTATGGTTTTCAAACTCCTGATGAAATGCGGGTTGTAACATAAAAGTATTATTTTGGTCGATTGTTGCAGTTATGTTATAATGGTTGAAAATGCTTTATTATCAATGTTTTTCACTCTGGTATATGTTTCCGCTTTTGCGTATGGAAGCTGGAAAAGGCAAGAAGCAGGAGATTGATGGCTTTTTCCAGCTTCCAGCTTCTATATTGACAATCGAAAACATTTACCATCTCGTAGGGACGACCGCCCCGGTCGTCCCTACGACTTACAGGCGGCAAATGTTATCGAACACGGGTATAATTCAGCGGGCGGACTGTCGTCCGCTTCCAAAAATAATTTCTCTTAAAATTATACAGCAAAGCTATATGAAAATCCATATAAAAAAATAAGTAACTATTCAGTCGCCAGCAAAGACTTAATCGAAAAAGGTATACCAAGGCTTTGCCGTGTTCGCCTTTATAACCATTGGGCTGTTGCAAATGGGCGCTTTACGTTTTTCAAGCCAGATCAACGGTTGTGCTTACGATCCTTGACGTAAAAATCATAGACGTTTCCTTCTTCGGCGCCGGCGGCAACAAAATTGACGCCGTTGATAACTGGCGTCATGTTCAGAAGGACACAAAAATTGTAGTTACATACTCCGGGGAGGCCGATCAAATCAACTATATCTTTACGCCGGCGGGGACCGAAACCTATAATATGCAAAAGATCATAGGCAGTTCGTTCGTCGGAAAGAATGATACAAAAGCCGAATTTATTTGGTCTCCGAGCGTCGACGAATCTCTGGGGTATATTTAGGTCTCAATCTGTTTGGGCAACTATTCCGTCAGGTCTGATTTAATGAATGTCATATACGAACCCGCAGGCCGGTAGCCTTTGCGCTATTTCCACCGGAGCGGCGGTTTGGCGGCCAGACGCTCTCCGCCGCCCTGGTAAACGGAAAACGGCGGGTTCCACGGCGCTCCGGCGGGCCCGTTAAAAGGCGAGCCCTGCCTCGCGCCGGCGGGCTCCTGGGAAACCTGCTCCACGGGCGGCGGCGATGCGAGGTTTTCCAGCGCGTTGTAGCGGGAATCCATCAGGACGATCTCCACGCGCCGGTTGAGCGCCCGCCCCTCGGGGGTGCTGTTGTCCGCCACGGGCCTTGTGTCGGCGTAGCCCATGGCCACAACCTTGCCCGGCGGCACGCCCGCGCCGTTTATGAACAGGCGCAGCACGGTCGTGGCGCGCATGGCTGAGAGCTCCCAGTTGGAAGGGTATTGGGAGGTGCGTATGGGCACGTTGTCCGTGTGCCCCTCCACGCGTATATAATTGGGCAGTTTATTCAGCTCATCCGCCACCTCGATCAGCGCCGGAATGGCCCGCGGATTGACGACGGCCTGCCCGGACTGGAACAGCAGCGTGTCCCGCAGGGTAATGACGAGCCCTCGCTGGTCCAGCTCCGCCTTGACGTCGCCGGCCACGCCCTCTTTTTGGAAATACGTCTGGAGGTCCGACTGTATCTGTTTGATCTGGCTTTCTTCCAGCGCCTTGTCCCGGCCCTCGCCCGCGACGCCCGGCGGAACGGGGTTAAGCCTTTCAAGGGACGGCCCCTGGCCGCTATTGGGCATTATCTGGCCGTTGTTGGGAAGGACGCTGTGGCCGCCGGCGCCTGTCAGGGCCGCGTTCAGGGACTGCGCCAGCTTCTGGTATTTCGCGGAATCCACGTTGCTCATGGCGTACATGACCACAAAGAAGATCATCAGAAGCGTTATAAAGTCCGCGTAGGATACGAGCCACCTCTCATGGCTTTCCGGAGCGTCCGGCGTTCTCCTCATCTTTCATGCCCCCTCCCCCATTGAACATCCCTTCTTTAATATTCACTGCCGCGCGATTTCTCAAACGCGCCGGCGTCGCGCTCGGAAAGGAACACCATCAGCTTCTGCACCATGATCACGGGATTGTCGCCCACGGATATGGAGATGATGGCCTCGGTCATCATCAGCTTTACGTTGATTTCCTTGTTATTCAGCTCCTTGAGCTTCCTCGCTATGGGCAGAAAGATCAGGTTCGCCGTGGAAACGCCGTACATCGTGGCCAAAAACGCCGCCGCGATGGACCCGCCCAGAACCGAAGGGTTGCTCAGGTTGCTCAGCACATGCACGAGCCCCATGACGGTGCCGACGATGCCGATCGTGGGGGCGTAGCCGCCCGCGGCCTCAAACACCGCCCAATGCGCCTTGTGCCGTTCCGACATCTGCTCTATCTGCAGCACGAGGACGGACTTGATCAGCTCATGGTCCGCGCCGTCCATGACGAGGCCGATGCCCTTCCTGATGAACGGGTCTATGTCCTCCCGGGTGATCTCGGATTCCAGCGCCAGCAGGCCCTCCTTGCGCGCCTTGAGCGACATCTCCTCGAACTGCCCGATGATGCCGACCATATCGGTCTTCCTGTCCCTGAACGCGATGCCCAGGATCTTACCGGTCTTTTTCAGTTCCTCAAACGGTATGGACAGACCGGTGGCGCCAAAAGTGCCGCCCAAGACGATAATCAGCGCCGTCGGCCCGATCAGGTCCAGCGGGCTGCCGCCTTCCAGGATAAAGGCCACTATCAGCGCGGCAAAACCGAATATTAAGAAGAATAATGGCATCCCGCGTACCCCACCGTTTCAAAATGTAATGTATTTTAAGTCACACCACGGAAGAAATGCCCGTTGGTCGCGCCGGATCCGGCGCTTTTTTCTGTGACGCCCTCCGCCGGCGCGCAGGGGCCGTGTTTTAAGGCCCGCGCGTACGCGCCGATGACAGCGATAACCTCCCCGTCGCTCTCCGTGGTGAATACCAGGCGCGCGCGGGAAAAACCGAGCGTCCTCAGCTCTTCGAGCTTGTTCAGCGTGAAGAGCGTCTTGGAATTGAAGATGTACGCCAGGCAGCGGCCGCAATCGGTCAGGACCGGAAAGTCCATCCGCTTTTGATCCACCAGGGAATACCGGCCTTCGGCGCATCTCAGGGCGCAGAAGCGCCCGGCCCGCTTATCGGCCGCGTACAGCCCCACGGGGCATTGCCGCGTGATCATCAGCCGGTGCCTGCCGTGTATGATCAGCTCCGCGCGCCCGTCCGCGAACCCCGAGAGCTCGGATATATTCAGCTCGCACGAGGGGGTGACGTAATCCGCGTACCGCAGCAGCGCCTGATACGTCAGGATATTGGCCGCGTTGAACCCGTGATCCGCCACAACCGTTTTATCGGCGAACTCCGGGGCCGACAGCAGCTCCAACTGCCCGTAATTCGCCGCCAGATAACCGTCGGCGAGGCCGTTTAAAACGCTCAGCAGAGCCTTGTCGTCCGCGCCCGGTCCCGCGACGGGCAGCAGCGCGGCGAACAGCTCAATGCCGCGCTCATGGGCCATCCGGGCGTATCGCGCAAAGTCCGGGAGCAGCTCGTCGCTCACGCGGGCGTAGACGGCGTCCGCCACAGACGACAGAGCCGCCTCGAGCTGACCGGCGTTCCAAACCTGGGCGATCAGGGCGGACGTCTTTCTATCGGCCGCCGTCGGGCGGCGCTTATCTGCACTGAAACCGACGTCCGGCAGGCCGCGCCTGCGGCTTTGAACCAGCGCCCGCCCGAAAGCGGCCAGCGCGTCCCTGCGCAGGGCATTGACCGAGGCGATGTCCATAAAGATATTATCCCCGACAACGGCCTCATTAATCAGCAAATTATACGGCGTGCCGCCTGTCTTTAGAAGCTGCTCGAGCAGCCGTTCCCTTGAAAGCGGGCGGTTTTGCGCGGTCTGGACGGCCGGGCCGCGCGCGCATTGACAGATATCGCCATATTTCAGGCTCAGGGTCATGTCTTCCCCCGCCACGGCGCGGATGTCGCATGTGACGTCGATCCGGCGCTCATCCCGGCCCATTCCGCGCCTCAGCTCGTCCGAAAGCCTCTTGTCGAATGATTTATAAACGGGGTCCCCGCGCGCGATGTCGCCGCGTACAATAAACGCCGCGCGCTCGCCCGGGGCATACGCCTTATTGACGCCGCAGCCGGCGTGCGGCCCGCGCTTTGTCCAGATCTCTATGCCGTCGCCGGGGACCAGCGGGGCCGTCAGGGCGATTTCGCAGCGCCCGTCCCGCCCGTCGTACCTGAATACCGCGCCGGCCCTCAAGCCCGCGCTTTTCGGCGATTCCGCGCTCATCATGGACGTGCCTGCGTAATTGTCCGCGTACCCGCGTGAGAAGCCGCCGCCCCTGCTGAATACCTGGGCGGCCTCGTCCAGCTCGTCCCGCGTCGGGGGCGTGTAGTCGCCTCGGCTCAGCTTGTCGAGCTGCCGCCTGTAAAGCCGTGTCACGCAATAAACGTATTCCGGGCTTTTCATCCGCCCCTCTATCTTGACAGCGGCGACGCCCGTCCAGGCCAGCTCCGGCAGGGCGTCCAGCAGGCAGATATCCCGCGTGCTGAGCAGATAACCGCTTTTTATCGTCTCTTTTATATTATCGCGTATACTATCGCGCGCAAGATCGTATTTCATGCGGCAGGCCTGCGCGCACACGCCGCGGTTGCCGCTGCGCCCGCCGATCATGCCGCTCATGAGGCATTGCCCGGAATAACACACGCAGAGCGAGCCGTGGGCGAAGACCTCGGTCTCTATCGCGATCTCTTTATTCTTTTTATCTATCCTCTTTATCTCTTCATTTATCTTCTTTATCTCTTCGAATGAAAGCTCGCGGCTCAAAATGACCCTGTCAAAGCCGTTTCGGGCCAGAAACAGCGCGTCCGCCGCGGAGTGCGCCGTCATCTGCGTGCTGGCGTGCAGCGCGATATCCGGGAGCCGGCCGCGCAAAAAGGCCGCCGCGCCGAAATCCTGCATTATCAGGGCGTCGGCCCCAGCGGCGTACATCCCCCGCGCAAACTCGAACAACGCGGGCAGCTCCGCGTCTTTAAACATCGTGTTCACGGCGATATAAACGCCCGCGCCGCGCTCATGGCAATAATCCATAACGCGGACGAGCTCCTCATCCGTGAAATTCTCCGCCAGATTCCGCGCGCTGAAACGCTTCCCGCTGAGGTAAACGGCGTCGCACCCGCCCCGCACGGCGGCGTACGCCGCGGATAAAGACCCGGCCGGCGAGAGCAGCTCGGGCGTTTTAAGCCGCGCGCCGGCCGCCGCCATTCTTTCAGTCATCCTGTTCATCTCCCGTGTATCCGCAAATATTATTAAAAAATAAAGTGAACTCGGCGGATTTCATTCGACAAATTCAGTAAAATCAAGGATTTCGTATGCTGCAGGGGCGGCCTCCGGCCGTCCGCCGAACTATAGATTCCCAATAATCGCAGCTTTACTGAATGCATCCGCAAGTTTGGGGTTATAGGAAACCTATAGATCAAGCGCTGCAAACACAAACGCCGTTTTAGCCATAAATTAGGGCTGGGCGGCGTTTATACGAATCTCATTTTCACACCTTTCATTGTTCGGTCGAAACGCGCAAAAGCTTTCTCGCTTTTGCGCCTCCCTCCTAATGAAAGTGTTCAAATTGAGATTCGTATTAGTTGACGGCAGTCAAGTTATGTTGTTTTCTTGTTAAATGATGAAACCGCGTTTCCACAAAACTGTCTTTGTTTATTCCCCTATTATATCATAACCGAATGAATATTTCATGAATATTTCACCCCCAACACGGAAATCAATTTTCAAAAAGCTAAAATGACTACATAGTTATGGTTGGGGACAACGCAGGTTGGCACAAATCCCGCGGATTGATTTTACCGAATAATATGGAACTGATATACATACCAGCCCATACGCCAGAAATGAATACTACTGAACAGATATGGGATGAGGTCAGGGAGAAGGATTTCAAGAATCGGTTCTTTGATTCACTAAAAAAGGTTACAGCGCAACTTTGTGAAAGCTCTGCCCACATTCCCAATAATTTAGTAAAATCATTGTGTAATAGGGATTGGATTAATGCAATGTTTTAATAGGATATTGGTATCATCCGAGATTTTGAGAAAGAACACCGCGAAATCGATTTGACTATCGAAAGCGAAAAACAAGGCAGTCATGAGATGAACGCGCCAAACGCGTTATTTTATGGGTATCATTATAGCAAATCTTTTATTAACGCGCATACTGCGCATACCACACTGTTGTATGGCGGGGCGCCGCTCGGGTCGCGCCCCTTTCTGGCCTCTGGCCTCTGGCCTCTGGAATACATATGGGCGGTTCATCGTCCAGAGTTTTTGCGTAAACGTCAGGACTGATGAACCGCCCCCGCGGCTTTGTTGGCTTTATATCACATGTCAGGCCTTGGCGACGGCTCTCTCGACGAGCTGTGCGAACGCGCCGGCGTCATTGACGGCGAGCTCCGCCAGCATCTTGCGGTTGATGATGATGCCGGCCTTTTTGAGGCCGTTCATCAGGCGGCTATATGATACGCCGTTTTGACGGGCCGCCGCGTTGATGCGGGCGATCCAGAGGCGTCTGAACTCACGTTTGGTCTGCTTTCTCCCCGCGAATGAGGAAGCCAGCGCGCGCATAACCGATTGCTTGGCGGTTCTGTATTGTTTGCCGCGCGCGCCGCGGTAGCCCTTTGCCAGCTTCAGCACTTTCTTATGTTTTTTCCTGGCGTTTAACGCGCCCTTGACTCTTGCCATGATGTATCCTCCTACGGTTTAGTTATAGTAACGCGTCACGCGTAAGGCAGCATGTCCCTGACCGCGCGCAGATTCGTCTGGTCGACGATGCCGGCGCGCCTCAGGCGGCGCTTCCTCTTCGCGCTTTTTTTGGTCAGGATATGCTGTTTGTAGGCGTGGTTATACTTTACCTTGCCGGTACCCGTGATTTTAAACCGCTTCGCCGCGGCCCTATTTGTTTTCAATTTGGGCATGATGTATCCTCCTGTTGTTTGAATTTGTTTGCGGTTTGAATTTGTTTTAAGGAATGGCTTTTTATAATTTTGGCGTCAAAAACATGGCCATAGATTTGGATTCGATCTTCGGCGGCTTTTCAACAGTCCCCAGCTCAGCGACGCGCTCCGCGAAATCGTGCATTATCCTGTAAGCGACTTCGGTATGTCCCAGCTCGCGGCCCCTGAAGCGGATCGATATCTTGACCTTGTCCCCGTCCTTTAGGAACTCCACGCATTTCCTGATCTTGACCTCAACGTCATGGGTGTCAATATTGGGGGATAAGCGGAGCTCCTTGATATCGACGGTCCTTTGCTTCTTGCGGGCCTCTTTTTCTTTCTTCGCCTGGTCAAACTTGAATTTGCTGTAATCCATAAGCTTACAGACAGGCGGTTTCGCCGTGGGGGAAATTTTAACAATATCCAGCTTTTTTTCGTCGGAGAGGCGGAACGCCTCCCTGATATTGACGATCCCGAGCTGCGTTCCGTCCGCGTCGATAAGGCGCACCTCTTTGTCGCGGATCTGGTCGTTAATCATTAAATCTGTGATAGCCTGACACCTCCGAAAAATAAAAAGCGAAGCCTTAAGCTCCGCGGATAGTGAAATACGCACGATGCAAAAAATCAATCGATCATCTTCACTGACCCTGAGCCGCCGGCAGATAGGTGAGAAACGTACACACGCCTCTACTTTAATCAAGAGTATTTTAACACGGGTTTTTAGCGATGTCAAGATTTATTTGCCATGTTTGACGGAAACTGAAAATTGCAAGTTTAATTGTCCTATTCCCATTGCCAATATCTGTAAGCTGAATCGAATCACTAGCGGGGTCAAGGGAAGGAGGAAGATTTTTTCAGGACGGGTCTCCCTGAAAAAATACGCTCCGACCTTGACGCCGCGGAAATAACCGTTACATAATTGTAGGCGGTGTTTGCGAACGCACTTTGTTCGCAAACACCTTAACTACCCGCTTTTTATGCCGCAAACGCCTCGTTTGCCGTCATGTGACCCAATATCCGGCGCGGGTAATTGTTCACCCAATCTTCGTATCGTTGCA
>JGI20166J26741_11523808_pt1 | contig 12448 bp, 6 predicted proteins | sample TergutCu122P5_FD_26741 | JGI IMG/M metagenome (IMG submission 26741) | reverse complement strand
CCGGTTGAAACAACATTCAACATGCAGCCAAGGTCACTCCCTATGCGCTGATATACATCAACGAGATGCCACGTTGCCAGTTCGTCCATAGGAAAATCAGCACGCTTACTTTCCGGACAGACGGTGTAAACTCCGTGGCCTTAGTCCGCGAGCGAACTATACCGACAGAGCGGCCGCCGCCGGTCGGCGAAGTTAGCCGTCTCAATTCTACCTGCACATCACACCTTATTTTCGGCCTGCTCTCCCGAATGAGTCTTTTATGTATTTTTCCATTCTCCCCCACGAAATAGCAGTAAGCCACAGGCGTTTCCTTTCCTTGACCATTTCTGTAACTCCATATCTCAATGAGCGTCAAATACTTATGTAACTTCGTGGATCGAAGTGCCCTTGGACAGACTACCTAATAACTGATAAGTTACTCAAAAAATTTTCCCCTTTTTATGAAATACTAAGGATCGATAATTTTAAGAAATGTTTGATAACAATCATTACAGAACTGTAAAATTAAGCCGTCGACACTGAAGACCAGGTGTTCTTATAGTGTTCGTCTAGGGCTTAGCCTCTGGGCAAGTACATAGTCCAGGCTTAATGTAGGATATAAACAACTTCCCCCAACAACAATCTTCATTCTCCGTTCACACATAATTTTACTTTACATTCGCTCTGTTGTCTAAACTGCATCGAGATGATACTCGAAAGGCTGGGAGGCAGGCGCTATTTTGCTTTGCATTGCACATTAATTGGTCTTATATTTGTACTGTATTAAGTATGTGGCAAGTGATAAGACATCCTAACGAAATAAAACAATTAATTTTGCTGTGTTTCAAATTTTCCAGGTTTTGAAATGGTGAAACTTCCAATTTTATTCATGGAATTTATCTACTTATTTTATCGCACTAAGCACAGCTCAGAAGTACGCTTTCCCCCATTTTAGGGGTCGTTTGGAATCGGAAGTTTACGAATAAATTCTTGTCAACTTTCTATCAAAAGACCCAGAAGCCCTGTATTACAGTTGGGAACTAGCATATAAATTTCAGACGCCGGAGAATCGCCCAAAAGAAAGCATATAACTAGCTTTATCTTTCCCTGAATCCTGAAATTATACACCGAACCTGAGAACCTCATCTCCCAGCAATAAGCAATTTGATAGAGGTTACTAAATCGTCTCAGCTTGACAATGCTGATTATTTTTTTATTGTGTCGTATGGACTCACACAGACCCAGATCCTCTCAGCTGGGCTCCAGACGACTAGTATAACGATTATGAATAATTTGTTGGCGTCATTAAATAAATTCGGCAGTTTTGGACTTGGAAATACGAACATTCAGGGCTTTTCAGTTTCTTAGTTAGTCAGTGGATTATGTTCGATATGTACTTCCGAGTGAGTTCTGTAATGTAGCAGTGATGACAGGAGTTTGGTCGGAGGAATGGGGGAGTGCAAGTTGAGAGGAGAGATGTTTCTGAGCCACAAATTGATGCTGTAGGGATGAGGAATCTGTTGTGTTCTGCTGTCCTTGCAGGAAATTGCGGGAGGGTTTCGATCTGAACCCCAAACCAGATGAAACTACGATTTCTAGACGGATTGGATCTGTTAGAGCTTAGCTGTTTTTCACCCTACGTGAGGGTGTGAAACGCAAATAAGAGTAGATGGGAAAATAGAGAACTTATTTCCTATGTGTTAGAAGGAGAATTTTGTGATGACGTGGTATGGGGCGCCACTGTTTTGTGTGGCTATACAAGGTAGCGGCGCCTGCTTAATTTATACTGCAGCCACTACCCGTAGGTTCAAAAGTATTCTAATTTCAAATGGTTTAACTTCTTCATTGCACTGTGAAGTTTGCAAATAAACTCTTGCCTTGTATTAAATTAGGTGCATTGTATATGTAACAGCTCTTGCCGGTGTCCGAGTTATAAAACAGGTTTTGTGCTGTACTTTGTAAGCTTCTGAAGCCTCAAATTAATCTTAATAACACACAACAATCCATTTCTTATCTCACAGAAAACACATTGCACCTCCACGCCAAAGACGAATTGTTAAATGCCGCTTATAGCAAAGTAGTCACAGTTCATTGGAACGATCTTTCAAAAACTAACAGATGGTTTGGAGTAGAAGTATATTCGCAGAATTTTAAGAAGGTTGACACTGTAATTTCAAAATATATGAGAGACCAAAATATTGTTGAAGTTTAAACACATGCAGAACTTCTTTTTCTACTCTCATGTTAAAGCACACCACATACACGACAAACATTACGATGTAATTGTTTAAATAACTGCATATCCAAGAGTAGTCCTTTATAAGCTGATAGTCCCTTATCTGATCGAAACATTTTATCTCTTTTGTGTTATCTGAAACTCACAAGAATCCGTTCAGATTTGTGTATTTCCTGGGCCGGCTAAAACTAATCCACACCCACGCCCATTCTTGGTGTTCTGTCCTTTCTAATATCATTGTCTCTCGCATACTTGAATTTCCGAATTGGTCTTCTCTAAGGTTTTATTACAGATTGTTTTATCCAGTTTTCGTCTCACCCATACATGCTACAACCTCTCCTCCCGTCCCGCTCTCTTGCTTTTTTTTTTTTCGTCTTCAAAGTATTTGGTAATACTTACTGATGTTATCAAGTTCTCCATTATGTAAGTATAATATTCTCCAATTCTCTGTCACATTCGCAAGAACATGTATTAATTTTGCATAATAGAAATTAATTTCTAGTGTATCAGATCTTTTAAAAGTTTTTAATCCACAGAGTTGTAACATCCCCTAGTCAGCCGTATAACCGAATGAATGTTAACGGACGTTTAGAAAGAAAGAAAGAAAGAAAGAAAGAAAGAAAGAAAGAAAGAAAGAAAGAAAGAAAGAAAGAAAGAAAGAAAGAAGAAAAAAAAGAGGCCGCAAGTTCCTCCCGAAAATTTGTCATTTTTCGAGGCCTGCCGGTGTGATATGTCATAATAAACTCTTCATACTAATAAATATCAGAGGCACGCGGTGGAGTAGTTGTTTAAGGCACTGCGCTACAAGCCGGAAGGTCACGGGTTCGGAATTTTTTATTGACATAATCCTTCCGGCCGCACTATGTTCTGGGATCGACTCAGCTCTAAGAAAAATGAGTACCAGGAATACTTCCTGGGGAGTAAAGGCGGTCAGTGCGCAGGGCTGACAACCTTCATGTGTCGACTGTCTTCAAATCCTCAACCTTCTGGCATCCTCAGAGCTTGTCCAGGCCTGTAAGGGGATTGCTTCACCTTTACCAATAAATTTTCTCCAATATGTAGTGAAATTGATACTATTCATACACCTCATTATAGACTCGAAATAAGCGTTTTGATCTGTTTAGTCGGAACAACATGAGATGCAAGATTTTTAGTGCGGACACTACGAAACTAAAGGAATTTTGTGAAGTTATACAAACGAAGCGATAAGTGGGTGGCCATTCTACTGCTCGCCGCTGGGAAAGATTTCTGTTTGTGACGTCATATCGAATTCTTGTTCCTTGACAGAACACATTGCATTATCTTAGCACCCTCTTTCCCCCTCTTTTAAGGATTTGGGAGAAATAAATCTGATTTCCAGACGAGAGGATACATAGAAGTGATCTTACAGATTTCGGTCGATACGGTGTGAAACCTTGCATGTGCGTGGGATCAGCGCACAGCAAAATCGTTACGATGCTCTCCTGTTTCTCTTACACAGCGGCGTCGCCATCCTTCAGCTTACAAACAATAGCACAGCCTTTAACATATGCCAAAGAGCCCAGACAGTAATTACAAGTTGCTTCACTGTGTTTCCATACCACTGAAAGACGTCGGCCAGTTTCTAACGCACTTTTGCCTTACTGCGCAGAACAAATTTGTTTTTAGATCTACCTTTATCATACTGTCGCACCGTATGCGGTAAGGTGATATAAATCCGTCAGTTCCGAAGATACATTTTGGGGTAAGCCGCGGTCATTTAAATGTACAGTACACAAATGTAGAAGCATATAATTATAGCCCGACTAGTTAACTCCACATTCGATTATGTTTTGTGGTCATAATAACGCTCCGGTCACTTTACTCAATTAAGAACCTACGTACTCATGAATAGCAGTATGCACCTTCCTATGTCTTGTTTTGCTATGCAACAGCAAGCCTTTCATTTCTTTCTCAAGATACGTCTAGCAGTGCGACGCAATTCGTACTAGCAACAGATAAACATTACTGGGAACGAAGCCTCATTCACTCTGCCAAGCTTTGTAGTCACCTGCACGTCTACGGACGGCGTGTTTTGTAGCCGACTTTTCTTGCTGTGTATCCCGCTGAAATATAACTACGTAATGTCGGTGACTCATATATGATAGTCTGGTTCTTTATACCTTTCGAGACGAAGCGCAGACTGCTTTTTTTAAAGTCCCACGCGCAATAAACACTTTTTATCTCGATTGTAAAAACCAATCAGTTTATAGTGTAAGTGGCACAAATCGCAGTTTGTTCTGAGATAAACACAAAACACTTAAATACAGTGTGGGCAGAATATACAATTCTTAAATGTTAAACTTGTTGGTGCATCACGTAACCAGTAGGCTTTAAAAGTTTATACTAGCCAAAACAGACTCTTTGTGTGCGGTCACAGAGTATATTACTACTAAAAGGGACTTAGCACCAACTGTCTTCCTTTGATAAAATGCAGCGGCGGACAGATTCTTTCATGCCTGTCATACATTTCAGTTCATATTCTACACCGTTATAGAAGGTAGGTTTTAAAAAGTACGATAAATAGTCTGCAAGCCATTGCCACACAAATAAATATAGGTCATTCCTGGCCGCCCTGTGATGTCACGCTTTTCCCAACACCTATGCTGAAAGTGAGACGTCTCGTTGGTAAACTCCATTCCTGGGTGAAATTTCAACTGCAGTCTGATGTTTAGAAATAGACGAATCTGTAAAACGTCGAGCCTTATGGAGATGAAATATATAACGTTTCACTACGTGACAATCTGTTTCAAATGCGTAATAATAAGCCGGACTGAATTTCTTTCCTCAGAAAGCAGTCTTTGATGAGTGCGAGTAAGAGAGCCGGGTTCCTGTCCCTAAACCGGACTTCTGAACTGGTTTGGGGCAGCGGGAGTTACGAAGCAGAGGCCCCGTGCGATACAGATGTGAGGATGAGGAAGGTTTTGAAGACGAGCCAGGGGTGTCACACTTGCAACCTGACCGACGAACATCCAGAGGTCACGCGTCCAGCAGTTCGTTTTCTTCAAATGCCACTGATGAAGAGGAACTTCTTCAGAGTGAGCCAGGTCTGTTTCTTTCCTTCACGGAGGTTAGGAAATTTCTTATAAAGATTCTCTATTCATCCTCGTGAATGGTATAGAGGAAATGATGGCGAAAGTCGGCAGACACGAATATCGACAAAGCTTGGTCTGTCTCGGTATGTGACGGTGACGCAACCAAAATGTCTCGTGTGAACTGCGAGTGGTGGAAAGAGAAATGTTTTTAGTAAAGTGTGGCGGCAGTATGGTGTGTGTGTGTGTGTAATAACATTATGTTTCTGACACTACCACGCCCAGGCACAACTCCAAAAATTATGAGGATGGATTTTCCTATGCAAACGTGGGGCCCGAAACAGAAATGTAAGTAAAATTTAACTGAAAATTATAATCGGTTTTTTTAATTAGCTTCCTGCATGTACGCACTAAACATTTCTACTACATTTTGTAACTGAAACATCCCTGACTTATTCCCAACACAATGCAAATTATTTCATTATTTCATCATCTTTGATTCATAAAATATAAACGTTCATTTTCAAACACGCGCACACGATTTCAAGGGCCGTCGCAGAAAAACTCCGTTCCCCAGTTACGAAGACTGAATTGAATGCCCGTACGATAAAGGATAACATCTCGAACAACTGCGGAACGTTCTTTCGGTTTTGTTGAAAGATATATTGAACATAAAATTTACATACCATCTTTTTCAACAGATTCTGTTCGAAACATTACTAGGCGGTCCAGGGTTCGAATCCCGAGAGGAGCAAGAGATTTTATCTTCACCACAAGATATCTAGACTAGCTCTAGGGCCACATCCAGCATCCTATTCAATGGATACCGGGTCCTTTTCCGGGAGTAAAGCAGCTGGGGCTTGAAGGTGAACAATCACATCAATCTAGTGGCGAGTTTAAGAATAAGCAGAACGTACTTCTAATTTATAGTTATGCTTTCATGCTGTTTACAGGGACAACATTTTTAATTTTTAATTTGCTCGCTCCGATAATCGTGCAGGTATCCATGTAAATTTTACGTACTTGTCAGATTGTAAGTGAAATTGGCATGAAAGCGAAAATTAAATAAAGTTTTTTTTTATCGCGTTGAAACCATCTGTTTTGATTTGCTATTAGTTTTCTTCAGACGCGATTATCTTCTAATATTTTATCTCTGAGGCATCGCTACAAGTTCCAGCAACAAATGTCTGGACAATTTGAGGGGAGGGGGGAGGGAGGAGCATCTTTTTCCTGTGTCTGCAGTAGAACACCAGTCATCCACTCCTTAAGTCCGTCATTAAACTCACCATGCTATGATTGTTGTCAGCAAAACTGATGTGTTTCACAGGATGTCAGCAACTGTCTCCCACAAATTTCCATGAAAATCCCTTTAGAGATTCTCGAGTTGTTAGAGGCAGACAGACAAACATGGCATATCTAATGCAATCGTTGTGGCAAATCCTCATTTCGAAACTGCCAAAAACAGACTTAAGACATCTTCAAGTTTTTGTGTCTGTGTATCTTCCCTCTTGATACATTTTGAAATCTGCCAAATGGTAGTAGTATCGGGCTTGTAGATATTTATTTTGTTACCACCAAAATATTGTTACTATTACAATGAATTTTTCTAGGTAGATTCATACTAACACAGGCTTTTAAAAGTTTTGTTTTATACGGAATATTTGAATAATTTTAATGGTTTTAATGCAAACAAGCACTGCAGCAACACGAAATTTGTGTTTAAGTTTTGAATCTTAGGAGAGTAACTAATAATTTTTGGAGTCATACCTTAGGTATTTTGTTGGGTGATGGATCGTAGAAATCATTACAAGGTACCTAAAGCAGAGTTCAATATTGTTAAGTATTACATACAAATATGGCTGCGTTAGGTAACACTGAAATATTGTCTGGTGTTTTTAAAATATTCGGAATTTATAGTTCTGAAGAATGTTCTCTGAAACTGGCTAGATTATGGCATAATTATGTACAGTCATCCCTACTGTATTATCAAATTGTGTGCTGTCTTCATTAGCCTGTAATCAGTAATTATTTACAGTCGTTGATAATCACGGGATTCAGGCCAAAGAATTTGAAGCAAATTACACATAATAATTTTTCAAATACTTATTTTTTGCTAATTTTGCAGAATCTTTATGCTTCAAAATCTGAGGGTAACGTAAGTGCATATAGCCTACTACAATCATAATAAATATGTGTGGGATTTAATAACGGTATTTCTAAGGAATATATGTCCCAGTTGAGCTACAATTAGTTTCTCAACAAATACCATATTCCATACAGTCAGCGAGTTAGGGAATTTTTTATTAGAATTTAGGAATTTCGTGGAATGTGTGTGCAGCTCTGTTTTGGAAATTTCACCTCCTGTCGCACTGCGTGAGCATATTCAAATCGTTGTAACAATTCAATACAAATCCAAATCGATTTATACCGGTTTACAGGGAGAAAATTAGATTGAAATACATTTCGCATGTTCAAAGGAGAGCGTGTAAAATTACTAACTCTACATAATCGAATGGAAATAATGATATTCACCCACCATGGCCTGATTACAGGGCAGCCAACATTCAAATACAAATTGCCTGGTTTGCTGGTCATATTGCACAATTAACATTGGCTATTTCAGCCGCTGGCTAGAGTAATCTTCTGTTTATTTTTGCCTGAATACCATGCTATGGAGGCTTAGAGGAAGTGTGAAGTCAGAGCTCCCAGCATACTGAACCTTCAGCATTTTCCACTCCATAATTAAATACGGATCTTCTACTGTATAGAGTGGTGGAATGGTTAACAATCTTGTTTCATGTTCTGGAAGTTCAGACTTAAAATTGCAATTAAACTCTGCCGTAGTAAGTAGTGTTTTGTGATATTCTTTAGTCTCCGCAAGCTGATAAATTTTAGTGCCTTAACCAGCGCCTTTCCTTACACATTTTACTGTTTATGGCACATTACTCATCCTATGGTTTGAGTTCCAGATACTGATGACGTGGTTAAGTGTACCAACATTAGCTAAATAAAATAGATACCGCGCAGCTGAAAGCTTCAAGATTCATGGTATTGGTAGGCATATTTGATGTGACAGAAATGACAATAGCGACTGAAATATTACGTATTCGAGCATCGTACGGGTAGAACTTACAAATCGCACTAGAAAACGTCGGGAGTTCAATTTTCGGGGCGAGGTTCGAATGTGGGGCTCCTAAAAACCAAAGTATGAATGCTGATTATACCGTGGTGATGGTCGGTGAAAGAAAGTGAGGAATTAAAAAAAAGGAATAGAGAAGAATTGTAAGACAAATTAAGAAAGGAAGTCAGGAGGGTTTGAAGGACGTGAGGAAGTAATAAATGAGGAAGAAATGGAGAGAGGTATGGAGGGAAAACCCAAAGAAGAAAGTAAGGCTTGAAGAAAGAATGAAGACGGAAATGAGTGAAGCAAGAATGAAGAAATGAAGGAAGAACTCAAAGAATGGAGGAATCTAAAACCGGAAATAGGAAGGATTGAATGATGACACAGAGATGTAAAGTAAATGGTATCACTGCAGAATAAAATGCATGCTATAACAGTTCCCACCTGGCCGCAGCTCACAACATTATTGAACTAAATTATTGAACTGTCCGCTCCAGCTATACAATAAGCTGCCTGTTGCCATGGAAACCAGATAGCAACCAGCTGCACCTGGAACAGGCAACAAAATTCAAGTCGGTTTACTGAGTATCATTTTTAATATTATGATCCGGTTAATTGGTTTTTAATTATAGTTAATTAATTTTAGTTTTTGTCACTGTAGTTAATTTTAAAATCCTTTACGTTCTTGCGTGGGATCCGAAAGTATGAAGATTAAAAGTTTAGAGTTTTATAAATGTTCTATTTATGAGAATTGAGACTCGCACGGCGCTGAAAATTAAGTTTATATCTGCAATCATTCAGCCTTCGAGCTTTGTACAGTGTCCTGTGTTTAAAATAAAAATAAAAATAAAACTTTGCAGGAGCTATATTTTCCCTTCTTCAGGAAAGGGTTAAGGGAAGCAATTAGTTTTCCCGAGTGGGAAAAGCTACTTTAAATCTCTGTGCCATTGCACTGTGCTAGTTTAACTGGAAGGTTTTCCCTTCTTCAGTTTCTTTTCACTTTCCTACCCGTTCAGGGATTTTTAATGCTCCCTTCTTGTATCCCTGATACTAAGTTTTCTATTGTAAGCTTTCCTGAAAGTAAATATTATCCACCGTGTGATCCTAAAAGAGAAATCAGCCATCTTGCCGCACCAAGAACTTTTGACTTAGCCACATGCAACTAGTGTTAAACAGTGGCAGGTGTCTAAATATATAATGACTTATATTTATTCCCTTAGTATATGCCATGTATCCCTCCCCTTAATTGTCGTTGTGCTCTTCTCATGGTGGGGGATGCAACTTATAATCTTACCTAAATTAATCTTACTCGTAAGAACAGAAGTTATAAACATGTCTTTTCCACCCTTCGCCAAATAAAAGTCTATCCAAGGAAGAAGTGACTACCAGGTTTTGGTGGAAAGAGAATCGCATGCATAGTAATACAGGTCTCTAAAATAAATAAGCAAATAATAGGCAGCCCCTACAGATGAATTAGTGGGATATGAAGGCAGGATGTGGGAGCAGTAGCAACGCTGGTAAGGATTCTGTCTCAGCAGGAACACTGAAAGTGAAGGCTGCACGTTCTTCCGAAACGTCAGAAGAAATTTCTCATACAACATGTAATAACCCAGGGAACCATCGCCTAAACAACAGCACCGTAGACGTCTAAAAATGTGCTCATCAACAGTCTATAACCTCACATCAGCAGAAGCGGAAATGGAAGTGTAGCCGCATTAGAAAACTAAGCGGACCGCACAGCGTAGTGAGTGTGAGCAACTGAAGGGAGGTAACTGCTGGCTGTAGTTGTGTCATTTGATGACTTGTACGGATTTGGATGTAACATTTCCTTGAGTGACAGGTACATTTTCCGTGCAAGAGATATGCAAGTTATATCTGTTACATACAATAACTGCACTAGTTAACATGTGTAAGATTATACCTCCAACATGTTTCGACTATTGTTATTAGCCGTCTTCTGGGATTTCAACTATGTCAGGGTATTATATGGCGTTAATTCATACGTCGTCGATATAAGGCTTCTGCTCAGCAAACGGAAAACACACATTACTACGCTAAGGACTCAACCTATACTGGGCTTCTTTCATATCTCTGGATAATCACTGGCTCCAGTGAAGATTATAAAGCCACCAACCTCAGTCTAAATACTAAAATAATAAAATACTTATCGTCAAACACATCATGCTTTATTGTATGTGAGGTTACATGTTTCGGTCCTTACATGACCATCATCAGGCCTATTTGCGAATCAAGTTAATAAATGCTGGCTATATGTTGGGATCCCAACTATGTTTACAATTCATACAGGTATACTTTGTTTAGTGGACAAATGTATAAAATTCAAAACTAAAAAAAAATAGAAAATAAAAATTGAAAATTAATTAAAAATTAAAAATAACCAGAAATAATCGCGTGTTTTTAAAAGTCTGTATTTATATACAAAAGGTCACATCTATGGTAAAATTTTCTGAGGTTAGAAAAACTTCTGAGGCGTCGAAGTATGTCTCTTATTGCCGTGAGGTTGGTGGTGTTAAAGCAGCATCTGGTGTTCTCGGCGGGTCGTATCTTGTAAGACTACTATACGTTTACTGAGTGTGGAGTCGTTTTGTATCAGATCTGTGGGGAACTCTTGTTCTGTGTTTCTTTTCGTTTCCTACGGCATAACAAGTAGCTATCCGGGATCATATTAGTTGATATGGGTGAGGTGTCTAAATTGATTAAGTACTTGTATCGTAGGCACTTTCGTGTAACATTTTTTAGTTTTGAATTTTACACATTTATCCACTAAACAAAGCATAACCTGTATGAATTATAAACATAGTTGGGATCCCAACATGTAGTCAGCATCTATTAACTTGATTCGCAAATAGGCCTGAGGAGGGTCATGTAAGGACCGAAACATGTAGCTTCACACACAATAAAGCATGATGTGTTTGACGATAAGTATTTTATTATTTTAGTATTGAACTTTAACACATCGGGATGTCTTCAATCAAATTCAGTCTAAATAGTCTAAATAATGCTCGTTTTCTAGTGTTTTAAAATTTATGTTTTAAATATTTGTGTGTTAGAACTGAATTTTGGAAAGTCAGCAAGTGTTTTACTGTGAATGTAGTCATTTATCATCAACGGACAATTCTATAGCGTTATGGCAACTATGAAGACTCCCTGATGGTGGTACTGTGGTGTGCCGGGAGAACTGATACTTGTGAAGAATACATTTAGAGAATGTGAAGCTGGTTGGCAAAAAATTCATCATAAGATGTACAGTACCTATCATGTATAGAAGATTTCCTTCCTTCAATCACTACCTCAGTCACTCTATGGAAAATAGTGCTAGGCTTAGGTAGTTTAATAGGGTAGTTGGCCTGCAGGAGAAGCGAGTGTATAGTGTTCCAGCCCTGTCAGACATGAATTACGCGGCGAATCCCGCAGTCAAAACGAGAATTGTGTGCTGGTATGCCTTACATGGCACGTGTATCGAGAACCTTTGAGCATTAGTGGACTATAAGCGACAGGAGTTGGGGCGGCACTACGGCTGTTAAGGAAGTCGCATCTGTAGTATGTAACGTCACATCAGCGGAAGTGGAAGTCTGGCCGCATAAAGAGACTAAGCGGCCCACACGGCATAATGGGGCTTTGCCTCTGAAGCAAGGTAAACTGTTTTCTCTAGCTGTATCATTTGGTGAATTACATTGACGTGTTCGGCAAAGATTTCTTAATTTTTGAGACGTATTACTTGTGTGATGAAAGATACAAAATTGCCAGAAAGTTCCGATGTATTGAATCTATACTTAATAATTTCATTATCAGGCTTATTTGAAGTTTTATAATTTGTGATCTTTGGTTAAAATCGAGAGTGCGGTAAGTAGTGTCTGTCATGGCGCTGCAGAAGTACAGACTATTGATCGGAATGGATTTGGGTTAAGTTTATCACCACAGAGGATTTGGAAGCCTGTTTTAATTATACAGGGTGTCACAGGAGGAACGGACCAAACTTCGGGAGGGTGTTCCTTATGTTAAACTATACCGATATAACCCAAAACACCTATGTCCCAAGTT
>JGI20166J26741_11523697_pt1 | contig 12451 bp, 11 predicted proteins | sample TergutCu122P5_FD_26741 | JGI IMG/M metagenome (IMG submission 26741) | reverse complement strand
GCTGGTGACTACATTGAAGGACAGTAAAACTTCGAAACATGTATCTATTTTGTATCAGTTGTAAATAAATAGTTGCCACTATTAAAGTTCCAACCCTTAAATAGATCAACAATCATACTTTGAACTTCTTCTGAATGAACACAGAATATTTGAACAAAGATAACTGAAGGGCTTGTTACAGTAAGTAGTCACATGCACATAATGTAATTTTAGAGGGGAAGAAGAAAAGCATGTAACAGATTCTTGCTTGAATATGCACTAAATATCCACAGCAGTCACGTGTTTTCCCGAATAACTGGCCACATGCAACTTGTACTTGATCCATACAATCCAGTAAATTTGTTTGAAACTAAAAATGCTCCTATGCCTTTCTACTGCCATACAAAAGACAGTACATTTGTGTCCCTACAAATTTTTTACTCTATTTGTAGCAGGAATCTAAACACTGAGACAGCTACCTTTCCGGATGAATTGCTGAAAGAACAAATATCATTATAGCAATATCCAAACTATCTGGCAGGAATGGAGGCTGCCAATCTTCAGCTGTTATATCACACACAAACGCTTGACACCTGAAACAAATGAAGATCCATTAACACTCATTTAATTTACATAAAGCATGCCACTATATGAAGACAAGAGAAATATGAATGCACTCTGTCACGTCCAACTCACTTGCCAAGATCAAAATCTTAGTTTATAAACCTACCATTCCATATGAATATCAGGTAACAGCGCATTTCCTTTTTCCTCCAGTGTTTCTCCTTTCACAGCACAGAAACTGCTGAAGAGCAGTAAATATTTTACCACATTTAACTGGAATCATGAGAACTTACACTGCAGTAAACACAAGACTAACTGCTGTTTCAAAAATGATCAGGTTCAGTCATGAAATATTGTATACTCTATTCAGGTTCAAGCAAGCAGTAAAGTTATTATGAACCACACACTGATCTGAGGGTTCAGTTCCCACCACAGGCAATAATACTGATATGCAAAATTTGCGGTCATCACAGCAGTGAATATGAATACTGTTTTGTCTTGGTATGTGATGTGATGTCTTCTGATAGAGAGGTATACACATTTCAAAAGAACTTCTTGCCTCCATTTTCAAGAGGTGGAAGCAGCACATTCCACTTGTCGCTCCAAGTAAACAGTAGCAGTAATCTTCAGTAACATTTCTCTCTTTCACCACATCCAGAAAGGGCAACTTACTAACCAGAAGTACTGCCTGAAGGTGACTAGAATGTAAGAAGGTCTATGTCTACACCAGGCCTGCTCAAACTTTTATATGCTGCTGACAACTTTGGCAATATTTGGTCTGAATGCAGAAAACATGAAATTCAGTAAACAAAAATAACAATAAATAAGTATAATTACATGCATAATTTTACCTGTGTAAAAGTCTACATATTATGTGAAATAAAAACCTACTGATAAAAATGGGACAAATTTATAACAAAAATACAATCCAAAACCTAGGTCAGGCTGTAGCTATTTTTGTGCATTCTTACAGAATTAATTAATGTAATATATGCCTCCATAAACAAACAGCTCATATAAGTTTTCAAAACTGCTTTGGCATTCTGTCTTGGTTTTGCCTGGAAAAAGGGTACTTTCTGTCACTCCAATTGTCTCCACAGGCAACATGTCCACAAGCTAAGGGTTCAGTAGGCCTAATATACAGGGCATTTCATAATGTTCTCCATGATTACAAACATTTATAACAAGAAAACCAAAGGACCTACCTTAATGGAATTGTTCACAGCCACAGGATAACTGAAAATGTTTTTTTTGACAACTAGAGATGTTTGATGTGTGCACCACGGGTGACACGGCACACATCGATACGATATTCAAGTTGTTGCCACACATGCGTCAGCATGTTGGTGCGTGTGTGGCGACAACTTGAATATGTGTGCAGTGTCACCCATGGTGCACACACCGAACATCTCTAGTTGTCAAAAAAAACTTTTTCAGTTTTTCTGTGGCTGTGAACAATTCCATTAAGGTAGGTCCTTTGGTTTTCTTGTTATAAATGTTTGTAATCATGGAGAACATTATATAATGCCCTGTATACTTTACATTGCCTTCTGAACAGTGTTGCAGCACTCTTCTCACTTCAATGCTAATACTGATACATTTTCAGAATGCACTGTTTTTGCATCACCCCTTATCTTATTTCAAAGCATAAAAAAGTGCGCAAGAACTCTACCTTTTTCGATCATACTCAGAGCTGTCCTGAAGTATCTGTATGGCTGTGGATGAGAAATCACAACAGAACACAAACAAGTCTGGGTTTGCATTGTACTGAAGTATTGGAAAAACAGTATTGCCAACTCCACAACCTATTTCAAGGATGGCTGTAGCTCCTTTCTTTTCATTGTCCATTGTCAGTATATTATCAAAATGTTCTGAGAACTTCTTGACTTCATCTTGTATATTTTCACAAACATGCACTTTGTTTTCCACCTCATTAGCAACATCAGACCCACCAGCTACGGAATACGGCGCGTTCTCAGGCCGTGGAGGCTCTTGTTCCTTCTGAATGTTAACACACTTGCTGTCTGGGGCCAATTCTGGAAACTCTGTGAAGAGCCAATGCCTGTCTTTAAAGAACCTGTTTTGATGGATACTATAAAAGGAATCCCAATATTTATTTGCTCTCACTTCATATTTCTCCTGGTCATCCTGACTGGCAAGAACTGAAGAGTTTTCCATCACCTTGCGTTTGGCCAATTCTTTCTGGCTTGCATCCCATTCAACATTGTCCCTAAATAAATACAAAAAAAAAGAAGTCAGGACACATTCAGAGTTTACAAGAGAAACACAGTTTGCAACAAATAAATCAGCTAAATACCCTATACTAGGCTAAATTAGTATGACAGGACGCAGCACCTGCAAACATGCTGACAACAAAGTCTGATTTGTTCACTACATTTGGCAGAATAATGTATAAAACAGGGGGCCTGGGGTAGCGTAGTGGTTAAGGCACTGCGCTACTAGTCTGGCGGTCCCGGGATCGATTACCGGTGGTGTCACTGGGGATTTTTTCCATGGTACCCCGGACAGAACCATGTGCCCTGAGGTCGACTCAGCCTCTGAAAGTGAGTACCAGGGATTTCTCCTGGGGTAAAGGTGGCCAGTGCATTTGGCTGATAACCTACCACCCTTGTAGTGCCAAAACGTCAAGAAAATCTGGGGCCTTAACCTACCCGGAACCCATTGGGTCACCTCGGCCTGTCGCGGGAGACCTTTACTTTACTTTAATGTATAAACCAACAGATGTTAGGAATGACAACACTTGACGCTTCCTTCTCCATGATTATTACAGTATTCTCTTCCAGCACACTCTGGCCTACGTGAATAACGTAAAGAACCTGCCTCAAGAAGAGGTCATTACTCCCGACTTCCATATGCACAGAATGACCCAATGACTTGAGGGGAGTATACGGAAGTATGCTGTAGGAAGATGTGCAGAATGAAGAAGATGCAAAGGTCAATCTATTTACCCCTTTCTGTGACCAAAGTAAAGGAGCTAACTGGGAAACCACTCTCATGCACATTAATTTCCAGTTAGACTCTCCCTCCCTACAGCTCTAACACTACCTGCTGCTTGTTATGAAGTATATATGGTAGTGCCTTCAGTCTTCTTTTTCTTGGATTAATTTCAGGCCTCATTTACCTGGATTCTATGTCTGTATTTGGTGTATCCTGCTTCTTAACATCAAGAATTTATAATGGTGTAATATAGTCACAATCACGGCTCATGTGGGGGATGGAAAAGAACAGACTACTGTATTTGTTTCAAATTTGGTAGTAGAAAACTCCTTCAATTACATGTTAACTGCAAAAAAATGGGGGGAATAACAAGAAAGTATAAATGCCTACTTTGCAAGAAAGGTATGAAACTGGTAGGGATGTGCTATGAGCACTCCTAAACTCAAAAATCAGAACATTCAATGGATAACTAAGAACAGTCAATCACAATTGTGTTTGTAATAATTTACTGTACATTATGTTGCAACAGAATTCTCATTTGTTGGTCAGCATATTTTTGTCACAGTAACAGTATGTTATAGGGAATTTTTTTTTTTTTAAATATTACTCTTTACACATGTACATGATATTTAACACAAGAAATTAAAGTCATCTGCATCTGGCTGTTATTCATCATATGCATTTTCTGAGTATGAATGGAAGATCTACAGTTTATGATGTCGAACTGGGATAGAAGTCATAATCATTTACTTCAATTTGTTATGATACTTCTGGATCAATGTATGAAATTCAGATACAAGTATACTGTAGATCACAAAATATTCACCATTTTTGCAGAGCAAAATAGCTTTACTGCATCTCTATTATCATATATCTTTTTGGTGAATGTCACATCAGTGACTTCCTGGGCAATAAGATTTAAACATTACATGCCATGAGGACTTTTCACTGTGAATCTGAGGTAAATTAATGAACGTCACTCTTTACTGTACAGAACAACTAGTTGTGAAACCACTGCTTGCAGTGTGGTGAAATGTGGTAAAAAATGGTAAGGAAAATGATACAGAATGATGAATGTCCCGAAGAGGAAAGGAAACGGATACAGCGAAGGTTAATGCATGGCAAGTAACACACACACACAAAGGTTAAATGAAAAAAAAAACTGTATTCATATATGCAAGCTTGTGACACTCAACCCCTCTCTAACTCAAGCGTACATATTCCCGGAGTCGCGACCCTTTCTTCTAAATACATACGACCCTAACTTCCTGTTTCGTACCTTCACACAACCTGGCTCATCGATAACATCGTATTATATACGCAGGCAAAACCGTACTATAACCTATACTTCAAACCGCCATGGGTTTTAGGTTAGGTTTGTTTGGAGAATTTGATTTTCTTTAACGTGCAAACTTGTAATACCAAATTCAGATTTTCACGTTTACCCAACATACCACGCATTGAACTCAAACATCCTTTCGGAATTTGTCAGATATCTTGAACCATGTTGAGGTTTCTTTCTAAATCTTGTATGACACTTCGCATTTAAGTGGCACGACGAAAATTTGTCCGTACACCTTATTAGTTTATAAAAATACATACTGCAACGCTACACTATCCTACCAGGCATTATGTTGGAATACGTTGTCATTATCTTTGAGAAATCGATTTCCAAACTGAGGTTTCCTGTCACATGCATTATGTTGTTCACCAGACGTCGCCATTCTACTGTGCGGCATCTATAACCTAATTTGTTTTTACACTAGGGCTGTTTGTCCAACGTGGTCCCGGAGACACATAAGATGATACGCGTCATATATGTACAGTGACTGGACTTACATGAATTCGGTCATATTCATGACAATATGACGCCATGTAGATTGGTACATAAGTACACAATACCCCACCACAGGCAAGAAAAAATAAAAAACTTGAAGTGTGCCCCCCCCCCAATTCACAATTCAATAGCAAATCACCTCTCCTTCCAGGAGTTTATGACGCCTTCAACCATCCGGGACGGGCGATGTTGTAAATGTACAACAGCGTTTAATTTTTAGCTTTAATTTAAACATTGCTGCGTTGCCCCGCCCCTCACGTATTCCTCAAGGCCACCCTCCTCAATCTCCACCTACACCGGCGTGAACCTACGCGACTCTGTCAGTGTGTAATCAGCTGTGACGCACTTGACATCCCAGAGTGTACTTTATGCAGCGCGCCCATCCTCACGCAATATTTCGGTCAGTGGCGAAATCTGTATGACATCTTATTTCTTCACATTTTATTGACGCATTATATGTCCTCCTCAGTGTGCGTAATGGCGAAGATGTTGAGGTCTGAAGATTTGTTACACGCTTTTATAGATATCCCTTCCACTGAGGAAACCACAACTGACAAGGTTGAAAGTGACGCCGATCCGAGAGTGGATGTGGACGATGCTGATCATGATAGCCAGAGCGAAGCTGACATTTCGGAAGATGAACTTAGTGAATATGACGAAACAGACGAAGATGATGGCAATTTCTACATAGGGAGAGACAAACAAGATGGAGGAAAACACAAATTGCACCAAGGGCTAAGACCAGAGGAAAGAATATTGTGAAAAAATTCCAGGACCTACATTTCATACCAGAGACGCGTCTACAGATCTTGAGGCATATCTGAAAATCATGGATATCGACATCATAGATGAAATTGTCAAATGCACCAACAAGTACATGCAGGGAATCCGGCATAAGTTTGCAAGAAAACGTAGGTGTACGGAAACTTCAAGAAGTGAGATAATGGCATTGTTGGGGCTCCTCTGTTTGACTGGTACAAGGAAAGGACATCACGTCAATGTAAGAGAACTTTGGACTGCCGATGGCACTGGCGTTCAAGTACTGAGAGCGTGCATGAGCTATGACCGTGTCTTATTTTTACTTCGGTGCATACGTTTCGATGACCTGCAGACGAGACCAGGAAGAAGACAGACTGATAAATTGGCACCAATCTGCACCATATTGGATATATTTGTTAAAAAATTGTCAACAGTGCTATAATACCAGTGAAATCACAGGTATTCATGAGATGCTGCATCCTTTTGGAGGCCGTTGTTCATTTATTCAGTACATGCCGAACAATGCAGCCAAGTATGGAGTCAAAATATTTGTATTATGTGATGCAAAGACTTTCTACTGCAGCACCCTGGAGATGTTACATTATATTATTTACTAAAATTGACTTGTTGCATTATATAATATGAAAACTCCCCATGTTGTATAAAATACGTCACGCCCGTTCTGGCTGTTTTTTTTTTTCCATGGCGCCCGTGACGTTCGGTTAATACACTAGTTTTCATTGCAGACCACAAGGAGTTGGCGTCCGCATGTTACTGAGATCAAGGCTGATCGCAAAGCTATGCTCTCCAGCCTAACGTCGCAAAATTTACATCGTTTTTCCATTTACGCAAAATCAAACAACCAACAGTGGGTTTTCCGCCACCTCCCTACCAACTCACCAGTCAAAGGTACCACCAGAGCCCGTGAGGGAGCGGGCATGGACGTCGTAGGTGTGAAGCATTTGTTGGCCAATTGCCCTTCACCTGAGGGACCTCTGCAGGCACTCTACTCCCTTGGCACCATTTATATCAATTGGACGCTTCTAAAGGTAAAGGTAAAGGAGTCCCGTAACAGACCCGGTGTGGCCCAGAGTATTCCAGGAGGTTTAGGCTCCCAGATTTCATGACATTCGGTACATGAAGGTGGTGAGGTCGTCAGCCTCACGCACCGGCCGCCTTTGCCTCCAGGAAATGTTCCTGGTACTCATTTTCACTAGGGGCTGAGTCGACCCCAGGACCATGGTACGGTCGAAAGGAATATGTCAATGAAAAATCCAGTGACACAGCCGGGAATCGATCCCGGATCCTGGGCACAAATTTGGCTGCGACACTGTTCATGCCCAATTCTTCCGTCAGAACCCGTTGGCATGTCCCATAACCAATTCCTAACTCCTCAGCAATGTCGTGAATGGTCCGATCTCTATCCTGACGGACGAGCTCTTAAATTCGTGCAACATTTGCAGGAGTTATGCAGCTTGTGGGTCTCCCTGTGTGTTCGTCATTGTCAACTGATATGCTACCGGTCTTGAACCGGCATGCCATTGAAACACCTGCGCACGACTCAAGCTTTGGTCCCCGAAGGCTTGTTGAATCATTGTGAGGGTCTCCGTAGCACTTTTACCGAGATTGGCACAAAATTTGACGCACACTCGCTGTTCCTTTCCCTGATCCATCATGAAAATCGCCACAGGTCACGTACACGACTCCAAATAAACCCGTGTGAAACTGCCCACGTCCACCCAGCTACGTCCAAATTGGCACACTGACTCACTAGACATGGTAGTCCTACCATCTACCGGTGCTTCGCGCTACCACAACTGCTGTATAGATGGCGGCACCAGTCCGGAAAATTTTGGATACCACCTCGAATAATTTGCGCTGAAAATGTGTATCGTTTTTGGGTGCTGATGACGTTACTGGGATCAGAGTTGTGCAGGAGCTGTCACATGTCGCTGCTAGAATAGATGAGAGTATATTAACTCACTGCTACGCGCTGGATTATGGCGTTTTCGATTTTCGTGTTTATTATTAATCTGAGTAAGGACATAGACGCTTTAGCATTGCCGCATGCCGTAAACCTTATGTGACCAAACTGTAGTAGGCATTCACTGCATTCAATCTGCTCTGAATTTCTTCATACGATCAGCGGGATGCGGCAACTATAGAACAGATTAAATAGCTGCAAACGCTCACACCACGTCTCATACAGTCATTAATCTGAACCGTAACCGTACAGTATATTCTTTGAATATACCAATTAATATATAGATTGACTCACACAACGGGGATGTTTCACTTAAAAACAAATTAATAATAAAGCAACCGTACTGAATGTGCTGCAGAACCCGGCCCCAAAATTGCCATTCTCCATGTGAAGTATAGTAAGAACACATAATGCTTTTCTTGAATCTTTGCCACGGGATTTCCCAGTTGGCTGCATATTCGATAAAGCTATCATGTTCGTCGTGGGTTTAAACGAATGAGTCTGTACTGTACATTATTTAGCGTAATTACATAATCTGTGGTTGTACTAACGCTATGTGTTGGGTACCCTGACACCAGTGAAACAAAAGAATGGCAATACATCCTGCCATCTGTTGAGAGTTGCTAGCATTCAATGCGTGCAGTCGGTGCCAATGATCGTAAGATGGTGCGGGGAGAACGATGTTGTGAATAGTTGCAATTCCACGCCCACTATACATTACCCTTTAAAAAAATAGGTGAATTTGTGATGCCAAAGTCAAAGCGCCTTCTAGACTGACATATGATGTAGAATATGCGAAAGGTAATTAATTTTCGCATATCTTTTAACTTGGTATTGACCAGAAATTGGTAGACCTCATTTTCGAAAAGTGTCAAATTTTGTCAATATTTTTGTCAATAAGCAGTGCCCATACAGAGCAGCCGGTTGTCAAATACGTAGGGTGTGTTTTTAGTTGACGTTTATTTGTTGATAATTTATTAGAACTTAACCAAATTCTGATGCATTAATTCGCGTCGAAAGACTGACGATAGTGCCTTTTGATTTCATTATGTTCCGTGGTTTCGGTTTTAAGCGATGATGAGATTTATAGAACTGGTAAGTATCAGCTCATTTTCTGCCAGAATGATTAAATTTTGCAAATGAATTTTGAGAACGGTGCGCTTCTTCGAAATGTGAGGTTAACTTTTGTGTTAGCCAATACGTGTTATAAATGTTACATATGGAATATAGACATTTTTATTTCAGATTGTTGCTTCCCTTTCCTGAGTCTGCTAAGCACAATGTGTTATCCTACTGGTTACCTGTAGGCCCTCAAAGTTCTTCCAGCGTGGATATTATTACAGCCAGCATTCAGTGTAAGTTTGTTGTATTGTCAGTAAGGTTATAGTTGAAGATACATAGTCTTAATGAAGCATGAATACATGGTAGCATTCTCCACTAGGGTGCCATCACATTCTAGCATATTACATTTTGCGTGGATTGACTGTAGAACCGTAAAATATGTAAGAGTAAGATTAGAGTACTGTGCATCGGGTAATATTCTCATAAAATATTAGCAGTTGAGTTTTGGGATCAAATGTTTTGGGCAAGTACTTTCAGGTGAATCCAGTATTTGTGTAGGGCTTTATGAATTTGTAAATTTCTCTTTTAGCAGTAGATTAAGTTTTAAAGCCCAGATTTGTGTTGTATGATTAAGCATTAAATGTCCTAGAATTATCAGTCCTGTACATAATATTCTGTCTGTAAGAACAGATTGGAAGAGTTAAGTGGAAGTTTCAGAATTTTACATTTGTACAACTTTTGTTGGTGTTTCTCATTTTAGTGCTTGATTAGGATTATGTGATTGTATATTATAAATATAATCCATATATCTTGTCAATTGTGCATGAAAGCTCTTCCTTCCACAATGTACATGGATTTTAAGGAAGGTAATTTTAACTCTGGCAACTGATTTCTTCCTGTCTGGGAGACTGTATTTTCAGCAGCATGTTCTGTACTGTTATGATGCTGTACCATGTTGAGAGCAGTCTGTTATGTATTGATATATTGCACACAGATTTTTGCAAGCCCTGAATATTTTCTGCATCACAAATGTATACAGTGTGATCCGAACATGTAAAACAGACAAACAAAATGTATTCCATTCCTTCAAACTAATGGCTCTGTGAATCTACAGAGTTATATACATGGTATAGCTATTGTGGAAAGCAGTTTTGAAGGCTGCCTTAAGTTTATTTGTTTGCTCTATTTTATTTGTATAATGTCTTAAATGGAGTCGGAATCGTTCTTAAAGATTTAAATCATTTGAGATATCTGAGGGAGTAGTTCCTGATGTTTTGTAGGACTGTGATGCCTTCGTCTCCAAGCTTTCAGAATGTAAGAAAAAATTATGTGGAGCTGAGTCAGAAGAAGAGGGGACTTGATGAAGCTGCATGATGTAAAATTTGGACCAAAATTCTTTTACTTATAAAATGCTATGGTGGTGGTGCATTGTTACAGTGAGGAGTATAAAAGTTCAGCTAAAGTATGAGGAAGCATCATTAACCATTTAAAGCCCGGTAGTTACTTTGTGTACCACCAGGTTTAACATTCAGTAATTCTACATTTTGCCAGTGCAGCGTAGTCATGCATTTCATATGGATCTCAGAACAAACAGCGATTATTTCCCTTTACAGCATTAACTGATTGGCATTTATAACCAGGACAGAGTGTGTTTACAGCAAGGTGTGAACTGAATTGTATATCATTGAAGTTACTCTTCGTGTCTAGAGGCTTAAATACAATAGGAACCCAGCAGTTAGTGTTTTTTGGCACAATGTTTACACAGGCATTTTGTGTGCTTATTGGTTCAGTTAAAATCAGATTAAAAAGTTATCTGTTCAAGTTAATTTTATCTGCTATCATCAAAATGCTGAACTGCAATCATTTTCACCATGTGAATCGGGTCTTGCAGTTTGTCAGTGGGTACACAAGATATTGTGTGGTTTCTTCTTGAAGTCCCTTAATCCGCAATAAAACCTGTGCTGTTCTGATTATGTTGTGTCCACATTTTATAAATGCTTGCACATTTTTCATTATTTTCACTTAGAATATAAGTATTCTCATTCTAGAAATGACCACCCATATTGGATAAAGAAAGAATATGGTTATTCATTAAAACTCTCATTGCTAGTGGAAAAGGAACTCTAATTGAAATAATGGACAAATAAAAATAAAGGACCTCAGTACATGCCCATTTCAGGCATTTTACATACATACATACATACATACATACATACATACATACATTCTTACATTTGTATACACATACATTTCATTAATATGTCACACAACCAGAGCAGCTATTGAATGTGAAACAAGTCATTTAACGTAATGTTTTATGTTAAATGCTACCTACTTCTAGATAACATATTGTACAGTTTTGTACCTGACACATTTATGATCAAAATCATAAATCAAAAATTCATTCTTTGTGTGTTCTGTTGTAAATCGTTATGCTTTCATTGTATCTTATTCCAGCAATCCATTGATTAAATCTCTTGCATGTGTTTTTACACAACAGGTCCAGTTCCTTTTATACATATGTGAAAGGGAAGTTTCTTCTCAAATAATTCAGGAAGCGCTAATAAGTAAGGTAAATAAAATATACAGCACAGTGAACTGTTTTCTGTCAAATTACTGTGTTCTCTTCTGTTTCTGTGTTGAAGAGTTTCTGTTTGTTGGAGGTAATATTCAAGTAGTTTTTACTCTATAGTTATGGAGCCAAAGAAGTTTTTATTTTATGTCAGGCTTCTGTTTAATGCAGTTTCCATTTTATGCAGGTTTTATGAATTGATACAGTACTTGTACATGATGCAGTCTTTTATTCCAAGATGTGCTGCCTCACTAGCGATATCACCGTTCAGACTTGTAAAACCTTGTTACCAAATCGTAATCACATCTGATATACATGTGTTCTTTGCACAGTGTGCATAAAGTGAATACATAAATAGTAGACTCTGTCTGTTTGCCTTCCTGTATTCGTCTTTCGGCCACCAAATTACAATATCATTGGATGAATTTCCTGATATACAGTATTATGATTATGTCAGGTGTTATAAAAAGACAAGCTGATACACATAGATTTTTATCAGATGTCATGTAGTCTGCTCTGAAAGTCGTTATACAAGTTTTACTTCTGTCCGTATCACTTCAGATGAAGTTAAAATTGGGTCTCAGTTTTGTCCATTGCACCTCTAATGAAGCTGGAATAAACTTTAGTCTGGTCTCCTTATAATAAAACCAACTAGATGCACTAATTTCACAAATTTATTCTGGCATGAAACTCTACATGTTTCGGACAGTTCCTCTGTCCATCATCAGGAGTTTAT
>JGI20166J26741_11523586_pt1 | contig 12453 bp, 10 predicted proteins | sample TergutCu122P5_FD_26741 | JGI IMG/M metagenome (IMG submission 26741) | reverse complement strand
GATGGGCATAGTGATGCCCGAAACATGTTGAGCAAGCAATAAGATCTACAATAAAAACCTCTGTTGCATGTAGTTGGCATTTATTTCCACATAATAATTTAGGCCTTTGCGTTACAGGTAGGATTGTCACTGTGACGCTTTTTCTTCAAATGATGCGTACCGTGCGATTTCATTTTAAAGAACTGCTGTAATGGGTTAGGTGAAAATGCGAGAGGGGGTTCAGTCGCTGATGCTAGCTCGCGGACGGACGAAAATATGTGGTGTACACGCATACGGCGTACTTTTTGACTTCGTATGGAATGTCAAATAACTGACATGGTTTAACTATAGGATGAGTCACATTTAAAATGGAGGAGGTTGGTGTGCACCCTGCTGCTTTGGCGTGAATACGCGTAAAATAAACCTTGTGTAATAAAATTGTTTGAGAAGGAAAAATTTGATGACGTATCAGCATGCCCCAGAATTATGTATGGTACTTGAAGTCTGCCGCATGATAATTCCCTGGAACAGAGCCCGTCCTGAAATCTTGTCTGGAAATTTCCTGCATTTCATGGAACCCGAAGGGTCATTACCGTGTTTATAAGAGCCCTTCACTGTTTCTTACTGATAGCCACATGAATCCATTCCAGAACCTCTCACAGCATTTCCTTAAGATCAGATGCGCATCCAGAAATTTTTATTTGGGGGGGGGGGGCTGACCCTAAGGCTATATAAGATTTGTTTTATTTTAAAAAATTTATAAAAATCGTGTAAGTACAGCTGTAACAAAACACTGTTTGCAACTGCATTTGTATCCATTTAAATATAACTACATGTTCCATGACTCATTGCCTAATTTAAATCACAATGCTTAGTCTTTTTTCTAATTTCCTCTAAGGCATCCTAAGTTTTTTAAATTTAATTTTCAAAATTCTAATGTTCTGTCATCATTGGCTCATTTTGAATGAAGGGTAAATCACATAAAACGTTTACTATCATCCTGTCTACAAAATCTGTGTTTTGTAAATTTCGATTTGGTTGCCCCCCCCCAGTGGGGAGGTGCCTCCTTCTAAGCTCCATTTTAATGTTACGTTTCATCTTCCATGCAGCCTATTTCAGGTTTTCCCACCAGGATCCATATGCATTTCCTTGTGTATCCCATGCATGGTACATGACCGCACAAATAGTAATCTTCACTATCCAATATTCTTCGGCGTTTTCGCTCGCCGTTACTGCCACCCTGTTTTATCCAGACGCCCCTCCCACCCTTTTCTCCCAGCACCCTCGGTCTATAATCTTGTTCAGTGTGTGACGTGTTGCTGCATTTTTTTTCGACCATTTCGAAAGTACGCCGTTAAAACGTGATTATTCTCATCATCATTCTTCACTGTTGTCAGCAGAATACTAATGCCACATTTCCTTGTCAACCTACATTGAAAGCTATCCTAATACTGGCCTGGACGGGCCGTTAGGGCTCCAGGAGGTTGGGTCTACCAGAATTTTTAGAAAATCAGCACCGGCCGCCTTCCCCCCTCCAGGAGATATTACCGGTACTCATTTCTCGTAGAGGATGGGTTGATCCCAGGGCCATAGCGCGGCCGGATGGATAAAGTCAATGAGAAACCCCAGTAATTCCATCGGGAATCGAACTCGCAACCTTTCGGGTCTGCATTGGATTGTAGTGCCATCTAGGAAACAGTAGCTTGGAACGTGCTTCAGGTAGCCATTTTGGCGCCTAGAATTTGGAGCTGTCGTCTGTATTTTTGGAAAATTTGTTTTACCCGGATATCAACGACTGAACTGGAGTAGCTCTCACACTCACGCAGCCCCGATATTCCCAGATGCTTGTGTCACGCCCGTTTGTTTTACGCCTTTTTCTTTAACGCCGCTTGACAATGTTCTGTACAGCACTTCTTAATTTGCGCCCTCTAATTTTCAGTGTAACGCCCTTTGGCTCTTTTTTTTTTTATTTATTTATTTCAGTCCATCATTTCTTGTGGGAATATGATTTTTAATTTACGCCCAGTTTTTCATGAACGCAGCTAGGTCGTAAAACAAGGGCTGGGTGAATATATGCAACGGAATTAAAGCGAACATTTCGCTTCGTCCTTTACTGAGGTCGAGTGTTTTTCCATACTTCTTGTTCAGCTTTTTTGACACAAAAATTCCCCCCCAAAAATCTGTTTTCCTTTGTAAAATTTACTGTTAAACTCTTTGATTGCTACGTCTGGGGTATACAGAGGTGACGCAGTATGTAAGTATGTAGTACATCGCATAGCGCGTGCTTTGTTACGTGGTACATTGTACGGTAAGCGACTCTTGCAACTTACGTGAACATTTAAACATTTGGCGGTGTCTGTTGTTCCGTCCACGATCCACAAAATACACAGAGAGGGTCAGCAAGCACGCACTATAGCCCAGTCATGCATTATTTTCATGCAACTATCCGCGTGTTGAAGAAAAAAACATGATTTATGTATCGCCGGACCACCGCACGTTCGCAGTTGCGGAAAGCGACCGTTCCCTGTGTCATGCGTGTGCTTCCGTCCTGCTGTCCGCATTGAACGCTTCTTCCAATGTGCGGATTTTTCGGAAATTTTATGTCGGGGGAATTTCACAAAAGATTGTCGGCATATTCCTTTCTTGATTGCAAGGGGACTGGAAAAGAGGCCCTGCGCTGTGTGCTAATCCGCGCCACTACACAAGTGCGACCGTGAACAAGCGGAAAACCCCGATGGGCTAAGGAGGAGAATCTACAGTATTTAAAAATAGGTGTTACTGTTGTAGGTGCTAGACCTTTATTTTAATCAACGGGTGCCGCGAGGTGCAGAAATTGGACGAGTGTTCTATCTGTGATTTGCAATTGGTTGGAGCTTGCTTGGCCATCTGTCTCTAGCCATGCCACAAGAAGACAGGTAGCAGAAGTATAAACGTAACACCGAGGCGCGTTCGCGTAACCATTGTTGCCGCGGAAAAGCAATTCGTATTAAATACTGTTGTTTCTGTATTCTTGCATCTTATCTTCGCCATATTGTATTGTCTGTGGTCTTTCTGGCTGTACCATATTTTTTCACATTATCTCGTAAACGGTACGATTTTCACACACAAAATGTTTAACATAAAGTGTGTGTTATTGATTATACCTACAAATCAGGAAGATATCAATGTACATTTGTCGTCATGTGAAGTACCCGTTATTCTTGTCAGTTTTTTTTTTATCAAACTTGAATTTTCCCTACAGATTTTCGAAAAAAATCATAAATATCATATTCGTAAAAATACCTCCAATGTGAGGCGAGTTACATGCGGACAGACGAATGGAGGACACGACGAAGTTAATAGTCGCTTTCCGCAAATTTGCAAACGCGCCTAAAAATGGTTCGTAGCTGGGATCTGCAGCACATACAAGTTCGTACATTCTGTTGCTTGACGCAGCAGATGTCATGACTGGTGTCGAATAGGTTCTAGCTTAAACCTCGACTGGAGACTTCTGACCAGTTTTTAGGCACGTTCGCAAAATTGTGAAAAGCGACTGTTAGCTGCGTCATGTCTGTCTGTGTCCGAGTGCAACCACCCGGCTTACACTGGACGGATTTTCGTGAAATTTGGAATTTGAGTATTTTTGAAAATATGTCGAGGAAGTGCAAGTTTCATTAAAATCTTCCAAGAATAACGGGTTCTTTACATGAAGACCAATATACATTTTTAATAATATTTCGCTTAATTCTCGCTACGGATTGGACGGTCCGGGGATCGAATCCCGGTGGGGGGCGAGATTCGCCGCACCCGTCCACACCGGCCCTGGGGCCCACCCAGCCTCCAATACAGTGGGTACCGGCTCATTTCCGGGAGTAAAGCGGCCGGGGCGTGGCGTTGACCCCCCACCCCATCTAGCGCCGACGTTAAAGAAAGAGTACAGCTATGACTCTACTCCCCTTCTGGGCCTTCGTTACCTGTTCTAGGCTGAACTTTTATCTCGCTCAGTTCTTCTTGGAATGAAAAATGTTTCGGGCAAAATTTGTAGAGATAATCAAAACACACATTTTATGTTCAATAATTTTTAATGCTGTAGAGCCGGGCAGGCCACACACAGATGACAATATGGCGCATGCGCATTACTTGCTGGATACCTGAGGCTACAGACGCACACTCAGAATATGTAACACTTATTGCTTTTCTGTTGTAACAATGGTTGAACGAACGAGCCTTAGTGTTAGGTTGGACTACATTGTCTTTTTTATGTTTTTGTACCGTGTAGAAGGTAAAAAAAAGGGTAAAGTCCACCCTAGAACAGGCCACGAAGGCCCAGAGGGAGAGCAGATGTATAGCTGTACTCTTCCTTCAACTTCGGCGCTAGATGGAGGTGGTTAGTCAACGCCACGCCCCGGTTGCTTTACCCCCGGGAAAGACCGGGTTCCCATTGTACCGGCTCTTTCTTCCCTGGGGGTAAAACGTGTACCGGGCATAATTGTCTGTCTTGTTTATCATTTTCCTCAGCCCTTCCCCGTTCATCTTAATTAGGCCACGATGGATTACTAACACATCCACTTAATTCAACAGGCAGCAAATCAGACTGTCGAACCTTGTTTATAATCTTGGCAATGGAGAATGTCATTAGATAAACCAAGAATGAATAACATTAAACAGGGAGTTCCCAGCACAATTCATAAAGTCTGAGAGCTTCGCTTTTCTTGGATGTCAGGCAGCGTAGAGTGGTACTTACCGAAGTTTTGCGACAATCTATCGGTCCAAACGTCGGTAAGTACAAATCTACGCCACATAACATCCCAGAAGAGTGAAGATCCCACTTGCAACGCTGCGGAAGCTTGAAATCACTCACAAAGCCTGGTTCTTTACACAGATTTATAGTGATACAGATATATTAGTTCCGTGTTACTTGGAATTAAAGTCGCCCTCTAATTTAAGACGCACCCACCCCACCTTTAAAAAGGAATTTTCAGGGAAAAAAAATTGCAAGCATATACATTTCGCTGTCCGTAAAATATACTACTGATGTAGCGAGGCCCACCTGTTCTTCGAGGAAAATTATGATTTCTGAGACTTTGGAGGAGTGAAAAATAATACCTCGAATTTAAGACGCGCCCTTTTTCTCAGTTGGGGAAAATGTGAAAAATCGTCCGTCCTAAATTCGAAGTAATACCGTATTATTACTTTACTGTTATCTGTTATTGTATTTCCGGCGAGAGTTTATTACCCTATAGATTATATCTACATGACGTCTGTCGAATCGAACCTCAAAGTTTGGCACAGTCTGCATGTTTGTAGGTGTTGACTTATAGACAATTAGTTACCTAATATTTACATTTGTTTCCAAAACATGAGGTTCAAATTTAATATGCTGTAGTGATTCATTAGTTATTGCCAAGAGACCGAGATTTATGCGTGTCGCCAATTGCTTAGTTTGCATAACACGTGTGTGTGTGTGTGTGTGTGTGTGTGTGTGTGCTCTCATCTCAGTAGTTGGCTTCGCCATCTCGTTGGTAATGGAAAATTAAAAACTGTAGCGCTTGTGGTGGCCAGGAACGGTATGATGCTGGCATCAGATAGCCTGAAAATCGGTTACCCGATTCGGAAGTCGACATAGTCAATACACAGACACAGGCGGCAGTGTGGCCACCGAAATAAACTTCTCTCCGTAACCTAGCCAGTAGGCTAAAAATGCGCTTGAAATCTCGGCATATCACTGGGGCTCGTGTCTGCGCGATCCTCTTAGTACTCGTGCAGCTGGTTTATGTAATTTCACGCTTCAGCAGCGTTACTTGCAAAATTTGGCCGTTCAGAAGGGTGTCATTTACCAAGAACGAAACTAATATTCATGAGCAGTTTAGTCATGTTTTTTTTTTATATCAGCTTAAAACATTACACCATTCGTTTCAAGTGAACACGTATTACCGTGACTACTATGCGACAATTGCAGGTTATGTTCGACAGTATTAACTATTTTTTTATACTATCAGCAAACCAATGATGTAAATTGTCCTTAGTTACTGGATAATAAATTTGCATAAAAAATATTACATTAACAGCACAAGATTTGCATGAAGAAAAGGTCTGTGCAATGTGAAAGTAGCTTTTATGAGGTCTACACCAGTAGTCCATGTCACATACCAAATCCACATTGCCCAGACTTAGGCATCCTAATTCTCATGCCCAAAGCCCATCTTCACAGTTGATAGGTACATTGCAAATGGCTTTAATTAAAATGTTGTGGCATTTGTTACAGTTACACAGCCATCAAATTAACCCTTAACCTGCCAACGACGACTATAGTCGCTCAGCCATTTGATGTTATTAAATGGCAACTGAAATTTAATCCGGTAGCCTAAGGGTTAAGCAGTTCTTCAATTCTTTCCTTCTTTTGGCTTATGTAAAGTAGTATTGATGAACTTTAACTAGTTGTATGGCACAGAGTCCTTCTTGAGAAGCAAATAGTTGCAGACCTAGCATTTTATGTAACCCTAGGCTTCACGACCATGCTCAGAAAGCCTGCCACTAGACCAGCCGTGCTCAACCAATGGGGTGTTGTCATGACACATTGTTACATTGCCTGCAGAGACCTCTGGCATGAGGAATTGTCTTTTAATCCTTTCCCTTGCAAGGGCAAGATAGAAGGCTGAAGCAATTTTGAAAACCTATGAGCTGTTTAGTTATGGAGACATGCATTAAATCAGTAATTGCTTTGTAAAAATGTACTAAAAATAGGGACACCCTAGCCTAGGTTGTCATTTGCATTTTGTAATAATTTCCCCCATAATCATCAGTATGTATCTTATTGCAGGTGATGTGTAGACAAATACAAAGGTATAGTGATATGTGCAATGACATGTACTGTTCATTTTCCTGTGTGCTGAACAAATTTTGCCGAATTTGCCCACACCACATCAAAGGTTGAGCAGGCCAGTACTAGACCCTTTTCTAAGTCAGAAGAATCAGTTCACACACTCCCATCCCACTTCTTTAAGATTCATATTTATATTACTCTCCTGTTTATGTGTAGATCATTCAGATGATCATTTTGCTTCTTGTTTTATGACAAATGCTTTGCAAGTATTTCTCTTCTATTCTGTGTTGCTATATTCTGTGCTATTGTGTTCCTGGATTTGCTCACAGACAAAAGTTTAATAGTTCTATAAATATCATTTTCAAACAGATGGATGTAGGGTGTCATATTGTGGAGATGAGATGAGAGACTGTCTGGGAAGGCCTGATCTGGAGGGATTAGGGTAATGTGTATGTTGTCTTTGTGCAGGAATACAGTGCAGTGGCACTGGAAGCCATGAAAGCAATGCTGCCACTCACCAATGAAATTACACACACCAATAAGAGGAAGCTTATCACGGACTACCATGATGAGAAGGATATTCTGGCACCAGGCTTGCCAACACCTCAGCCATCTGACTCTGAGAGTGAGGATACCATAGCAGATTTGCCACTGCGAAAACGTGTGTGCAGCCAGCTGAATATGGGGGATTTCCAGCTAGATAAGGTAAGTTCTTGCTAAGGAGCTGTGCAAGGAGGAAATGTGACATGTATGACCTGCATTATCACTGAGTTCTTCGCTTTGTTTTAGAAAGAAATTACTCTCAATTATAAGCCACTTAATAAATGTCTGTTTACAGCTGCCACATGCCAGCACTCCTCCAAGAACACCCAGTCCAGACTCTGTTGTACCAGTGACTTGCATGCCAGTTTCTGTTATCGTGAGAGTCAATAAAGATGGCACATTTTCACCATATGCCGGGAAAGTTAACATAGAGGACGAGGGCAATCATCAGTGCAAGAAATGTGGCCAAGAAGAGACAAGGCAGAAGGGAGTGGCCATAATCCAAGAGGAATGTGGGGCACGTGTTGATGCGAGAGCAGCATATCCAGATCTGTGTGAGGGGAACATCCTGAAGAGCCTCAAGTACAAAATGAGCTCAAAGAAGGAGCTGATCTTTGTAAACAGCAAGGACACAAACCGAGAGAGCACTGCTGCCCCAAATAAGAGCGCACACATAGTACCTGTTTCATCTCCATCTCTCTCATCGATACCTTCATCACCACAAAATGCTCAGGGTATCCATCGATCTCAGATGAATCTCTCTCATCATTCATCCACTCCCAGTATTATTCAGAACAATCCTCCAGTAGCCATTGCTCCAAAATTGGCTGTTGCTCTACCACCACCCCGCCCAGTCTTCCCTCTGGTGTCCGTTCCCTGCACCACCAATAACATAAAGCAGGGTCCTGAGAAAAACACCACCCAAGCTGTGATATTGACGGGCGGAACACTCATTCCTGTGACAGCTGCCACTCCCCAGCAAGTGCCTGCATCTCCACAGACATCTGTAACACATATTGTGCTGACACCACAAACCCAGAAAGATGCTAAACTCTGTCCTGCAACCAGCATCGTCTTGTTTACGGCAGCACAGCAGCAAAACAAAGAGGCGTCGCCAGGTGTGGACGCCCGTCGCCGTGTATATGAATGTGACTATCCGGGATGTGGCAAAAATTACTTCAAGTCATCACATCTCAAGGCTCACATGCGTACTCACACAGGTAAGCAATGACACCAACATCAACCCATTTTGTGGTAAGATCTTTGGGATAGTTTCATACTGTGTTATTTTCTTCTTATTTAAGTAGGGTGAACTCACCAAAGCACACAACTTGGCCATCAACAGACTTTTAATCAGTAGTGCATTCCATTCAGCAGAACTCAACAGTTGTTCATTCATATGACCATTCAGTTTCGATGGTGTGCTGTGCTTTTCTCTCACAAGTCTCCTAAAAAAGGGCATGTGTGTGTGTGTGTGTGTGTTTGTGTGTGTGTGTGTGTGTGTGTGTGTAAACACCAGGTGATTTGGCTGATCATGTGATCTTGCACATTTGCTGCATTGTCATTCGCAACTACAGTATTCAATAGAATGTCACCTGATGTGCTGTATGTATTGCTTGTGCAGGAGAGAAGCCATTCGCATGCCAGTGGGACCGGTGCGGGCGCCGGTTCTCACGTTCCGATGAGCTGTCCCGTCACAAGCGTACGCATACTGGTGAGAAGAAGTTTGGCTGCAGTGTATGTGCACGTCGCTTCATGCGCTCTGACCACCTGGCTAAGCACGTGAAACGGCACGCCCGTGAAGCGGGCCCCAGAGCTCGGGCTCCACTACCACCACCACCACCACAACCGCTGCAGCTGAGCCTTGTGCTGCCCCAGCCAACTGTAATACCCCTTCGCACCCAGCCTGTTTAACATCAATGCTATCAAAATTGTTCTTTCTTTATCACATTTGCTTGCTATATGCCCAGTGGGGCCTAGATTTTCAATATTAGGCCCCCAACTGAGAGGTTGCTTTTCAACTTTTCTGTTTTAATGTGGCTGCAGCCTATTGTAGAATTATAATTTGGTAGTCTGAATTTATGTTTTAAAAGGAAACATACACATTAATTGTGGTGTTGAGGAATTTGAGTGCATTGATGTTGTGTTCGTTTATTGTAATCAAGCATTCTTTGTTATTCTCTTGAAAGTTAATCACATTCCAAAGTTTAATTTCTTCTGTGTACAGTGTTGGGTTGGACCTTGTCCAAGGAAGCTGATCACATTATTTGCACTGTCAGCTCTAGGGGATTTTTATTCTCTACTCACATACAACGAGTAGAGCCATTGTCCGCTGGGGGATTTTGTTTGCATGCAGATGTATTTGTCATAAGGAGACGTATGCATATACCAAGACTGATTGAGCAGTAAGCAATTTTCAGGGTTTTTTAATTTGTTGTAATACAAATCTGTGATGTATGTAATAATTGCGCGGTTAATTAGAAGATAATTTATTACTACCATTCAACTGAGCTTTACATTTGTATTAACCATGACCAGTAACAGATAAAGAAAAGAAAAAAATATGGCTTCTAGAATCTTTACCCTGAGACCTGAAGGTTGTAATTTCTCATCATATCTTTTTATCTGTGCATTACAATCACTTTAACAGTTGTATATCATATATTATTGTAATAAAATTGTATATGTTTTAAGTGCCTGAAAATTTCTTAAAGCAGTGTTTCTCAACCGCCGGGCCGTGGCCTGGTACTGGGCCCTGGCATCAATTATACCGGACCGTGAGAGGTTCTCCTGGAATTTGTCATTTTAGTTTTCTAAGCATTTTTGATGAATAAATATTTTATAGTGGAAGTATTCTGAGGAGAATAATATTTGTGAATGTGTCGAAAAGCTCAGACCTAGAAAGCCTAAATAAAATCTGTGTAGCAAATGTCAGTGACCAAGATTTCATTAGTCCAGTGATTGATAACTAATTTAAATGTAATTATATGTTTGTCAACATGCCACAATGTATACATAAATGTACTAATACTCTTTATGATTATGCCATAATTAATTATTAATACTTATGTTAGTTTAACGTAAGAACTTAAAAAAAACTGGAAAGGTATTTACGAGTAAATTAGTTGGGACTGGGCCCTTGTCTTATAAAAAAAGAATTTACCAGGCTGCAGTCTCACAAAGGTTGAGAAACACTGTCTCCACCCTGCTAAGCTACTCCCAAAATCAATCACTTCAGTACCTAATAGTGTCTTGCAAACACTTAAGTAAATGAAGAAGCAGTGGAGCCTGTCTAGTAGTGACCAGACTGCACGTTTTGGGCCCAGGTTTAAGGCGGTAAGCTGGTGAGAGGGCGGAAACACTGGACACCCACGGCCATTTGTTTTGTGCCCATTCCAACAATGTCCACAGTGCCTGACGCTCTGAATGTGTACACAGTAGTCAGTGTTTTTGGGGAAGAAATAACGTTGCCTGGCCGTTGCGAGACGCGCCAAGCAGCGCCCACGCCGTCCCGACAGCAGTTGTGTTGGGTGGTGAGCCCAGCTGGCAAGTTGTCCGGTCACTACAATCGTTACAGAGTAGTACAGCATGAAATTAATGGCCATTCAATGATGGATTTACGGTACCCACAGGTTATGTTCGTAGCGGAGTGTGAGGTAAGGGGAATTTGGAACGGGAAGGTTTCTATATTTATAGAATCTCAAGTCCTACACAAGCCCTGAAATGAGGAGAGTATTAATACGAGCAAAACACTACACTGCCACGGTCGTTCGACCACTTGTTCAAAGCATTGCGTACTAAGAATGCTGTGCGAGTGCCAGAGCCCGCTAGCAATCTTATGCCAAGACACTAAGCAGAGAACCCATTTCAGTCGTTCTACATGGACTCACCCGCAAGCGGTACAACAGGGCCATCTGTTTAGTTTACCAGAAGTTACAGATCGCAGTGCTTGTATTCTGTTTTACACTATTAACCGACTGTTGTACACAGAATAATATACGACACCGTGCCTTCGCCTGAAATAGGAAATACCGAGTTATCCCTATACGAGGACGTGAAACAGCGGTACAGTGTACGGAAGTGCATATAAATTAAATAGAATAAAATCAATGTTAAAAACAAACCAACGTTTTCAGAACGAGGCGGTTTTCGTGCCCCCCTACTCCCTCCAAACGACCATGCTGACGCCCCATTCCTCGCGTCCACCGGGACACGCACGCGGCTGACGTGGGATTGGGATCCCGCTACGGCGAAAATGATCATACAATAATAATAATAACGGCAACAATAACAAAGCCAGCCGATGTGTTCTAAGCAGCCGGCACAACGCTTGCTAGCGTGGGACGGAGTGGCAGATGTCTATAGATAACTCTTCGCGATCTGTACACAGGCAGATTAATTTGTGAAAGACAGGCACTGTGCGTATAACTGACGCTAAGGAGCGTTCGTGCAAACATTGTTGCAGTGGGGAAAAAAATAAACATTACATTTTCTGAGGGTCTGTGTTTGTAGCATTAGGTATCCAGAATCAATGCGCATATGTTGTCATCTGTGATCTGCCCTGCTCTACAATATTTTTCCACATTATCTCATAAACGGCACGATTTTCGAAAGAAAAAAAAATTATCTAACATGAAATGTGTGTTTTGATTTTTTCTACAACGTTTGTCTGAAACATTTCTCATACTAAGAAAAACTGAACGAGATGTGATCAAAAATGTATATTGGTTTTCATGTAAAGTACGGGTTATTCTTGTCAGAATTTAATGAAACTTGATTTTTCTCGACAGATTTTCGAAAAATACTCGTATCCAGTTTCATGAAAATCCGCCCAGTGGGAGCCGAGTTGTTCCATGCGGGCGGGACAGACAGACATACATGACGAAGCCAATAGTCTCTCTTCACAGTTTTGCGAACACGCCTAAACAGTGAATTAGTTGTCAGTGGCCATTGTTTATTGTTATTGTGTATCGGCCATGAACAGACTGCTGTTTTTTTTAATTACCAACTTAATGCACAACTCCTTTATTTTTCAACAATATGTATGTTACATTACGATCCTCAACATGTTTCGAGCAGCACCCTGCTCATCCTCAGGAGGACAAATTGTATTACTACAGCCTCTGGTA
>JGI20166J26741_11523475_pt1 | contig 12455 bp, 4 predicted proteins | sample TergutCu122P5_FD_26741 | JGI IMG/M metagenome (IMG submission 26741) | reverse complement strand
GATGATGGGCATAGTGATGCCCGAAACATGTTGAGCAAGCAATAAGATCTGCATTAAAAACCTCTGTTGCATCTAGTTGGCATTTTATTTCCACATATTATCAGTGAATTGGTCCATATAAGAAAGACCAGGATGTTACATTAAAATAGGCCATACATACTCCTCCATTTAGCAACAGTGAGTCATTTCTTACAGCATAGTGCCGTAATATCAAATTTCGTGATAATTCATTCAGTGGTTCTTCATTATGTGCAGACAGACAGACAAAAAAAAAACAGAGTGGAAAAACTGGCAACTTCTTGTTGCAAATGCTCCAAGAGGAGAGGACAGTTTAACTGCAAGGAATGTGACTTATTGAACATTTTAAAGCCTATGAAATATGTCAGTGCTTGTTATTCTACTAGTCAATAAATTTATTTTGTCTTCAGAACCAGAAAACATCAAACACTTATGTGAGAGTAAGTAATTATTTTGCTCGTTGGACATTATTTATCCCTGCATTTTGATTGAATTAAATTGTTCATTCATGACACCAACAAGGGCACACCTTTGATATACACAGATAGTCTTACATCATTCCTGAGGATGGTGTGATGCTGAAACATGGAGGAGTGATATAAGACTATATTTGTATATATCAAAGGTGCATTGGTTGGGGTCATGAATGAACAATTTAATTTATTTCACTACATTTTGTACAGTGTAGTGCTGAGTCAGTGCATGAGTCACAGGGATGCTTCAACTACAATTGATAGACTAGGGTATGGTTAAGCAGGACATTAGAGGTATGTAAACCCAGTTGATCAATCTGAAGGAAGCATTCAGTGGAAGAAATAACAGCACTGACATTATGAATACAGATTCTTCATATTGAACACTATAGGAAAACTAAGTGGAGAAGCTATGATGGGGAATGAGACAGATAGTTGATTGTGATAGTGGAATAAGCTTGAGTAGATAGTGTCATTGAGCATTATGTTCTGATCTGGGTCTAAAATGATGCTGTTTGTAAGATCTTTGTTGACAAGCGCTCAAGCAGTCACATTTACTGATTAGCCTAAATAGCATATTTAATGAGGAGACTCAGGCTTATAAAATTATCATGGCCATCCATTAATTTAGCTATTCATCTGTCCTGCAAGTAACTTTTGATCCAACTGATAGTAACTAAATACAAAACCAGATTTGTACTTTCTAGTTTCATACTGTTACTACTAGTACCAACATGATGACCATATTCATGTCTGAAATGGTAGTCACAGAAGCTCAACCTAATGGTGAGGTCCTGAAATTCTTTGTGATAATAAATCTTCAAAAAGTGTGCAATGTTCATTAATGTAATACATGTTGTATGATGTAAAATAACATTATGGCAGGCGTGAAGTTGTTTAATGGAGCAAAGTAATGACTTTTGTTAGGTGACATTGTCCCACTGTGTATTGCTTATAATTAAGATGTTTTATTAACCGATGAACACAACTGTGCAGATCTACTATATTGGTCCTTTATTCATTGCTACTACATATATCAGTTGTGTTTGGTAAGAGAGGCCTCCCCCCATTTTATTCTTTTTGTGACTTGATGTCTACTTGATGATAGCTGATGTAAGCAGCTGAAACATTAGTAGCACTGAACAAGGGACCCATATGTTAGATCTGCATAGTTGTGTTCATCCGTTTATAAAACACCTTAATAAATCTTTGGCGGTTTATGTCAGATTTTATATGCACCAACAAATTTTTCATTAACAGTTTTTATGTATTAACACAATCATGGTTTGTGTGTGTGTGTGTGCATGCACATGAGCACATATGCACACACGTTTTATTTTGAGGTTATGTCTGACCAATTTAACCTTTATCCTGCTAATGTGGACTTTTGGACTAGATCCTAATAATGCTAGCAAATGGCAAATGGGATTTAATTTGTTAGCCTAAAGGTTAATGTACTTGGGATATGTCTGTACTACTGCCATAATGTATAGAAATGGGTTACCAAATTGTATGGTAGTAAATTGTAGTTCTTGCTGTCCAAAAAACTTCGACTATAGTACTTGAAGGAAGGAAGTTTGAGTTCTTTCCAAATTAAATAGTGTTTGAGGAAGTGACATACTTATTTCTGTTTGTTTTTGTTCTGTCAGCTGCAGTAGAATTATTATGAGTTAAATATGTGTTCTTTTGTTTCAGGCATTTCATTCGTGCGTATCAGTGACTTAGAAAACTTGACTGAATTAACACTGTAAGATTAAAATTGTTAGTAGGAGTAATGTATAAGGACTGAAGCTGTGTTTCCTGTTCTGTATCAGGTAACTGAGATTTGTAATAATGACTGAATGTACATTTGGGAGCTACTACTTCCATCATACCTTATACTTTCAGCCTTAAGCAATATGTACAAGTTTATTTTTCCCTTTTTATGTGTATCTGCAAGAAAAACGTAGTTGTAACTCTGATTTATTGTTCGTAGGAGAAAAGATTTTTCATTCTTACAGAGATTTATAAAGAAAGGCAGTAGGCCATAGTGTTTGGATATCACTCACATACACGTACTGATTTAGGTTTATCATCACTTCTATGTTCAAGGAAATTTAAAATGGGCAGCATGATTGTATTTACATTACAATTATACAGGTTTAATTATTTGGGCATAAGTAGCAGGACCCTGTGTGATCTGTGGACTGCCTATTTTTGACAGAGAAAAAGATGTTGAATGCTGTAGCAAAACTTCCCCACATACAAATCAATTATTGATTTGAAATTTATGATTAAAGAGACTGGTTTTATATACAGGGAGAAATGTATGCCCTTGATTTTGATTGGAAGTATGCCAGTGCTTTTACCAAGTAGTCTGAAAATGGCTGTCATTGTGTTTATATGAGACAACTGTGGAAAATTTTAGAATTTATGGAGGACAATGGAAATCATATTCTCTTCATTTCTATTGGTGCTGTCATTTTACATGCTCATGCATACAGTAAAATATAGTCTTCTGGTTTTTCCGTTTTTAGTTCCCTTCTCTGTGTGTGTGTGTGTGTGCGCGCGCGCGCATGTGTGCGTTTGAGTGAGTGAGTGACCAAGCAACATGCACTACTTATTTAAAGGTACAGGAAATTGAGTTTGTTTAGAAACCAAATTTGTATTCAACCCTTTTATTCGGTATGTTAATCAAACTGCAGTGTTGTTTTAAGTGCACCCTTTCTGAGAGATCTTGAGATGTCAGATTTGATGTTCTCAAAGTTCTGGCTATGAAGATAGTACTTTTCAGCACCTGTTGATGTTCATGCCACATGCCAAGAGCAGTGTCATTGAAGAGGCAACAACAGTGATTACAACAACAACGACATTGTTTTATAATGCTAAGGTAAAGTCCCTGCATACTGTGAAGGCATACAGGCAAAATAGAGCTGGAACTCCACATATTCTTCATTGCAACAGTAGATGGAGGTGAGTGGCCAGCTGCTTTACCTCCAGGCAAAGAACCCATGGTGTTCATTGACTTTGAGGCTGGGTAGGCCCCAGAACCAGTCTGAATGTTTCTGGAGGTGAAATAAATCTTTTGCTTCTGCCAGGAATCAAACACGAATCTTTAATTTGTAGCCAGGTTACTATACTGACTACACTCTCTGAGCTCCATTGTATACTCTAACCAATGTGGCATGAATGGCAGTACAGAAATCTTTCTGTGATGAGAGATAGGTATGAAACAATGGGACTGAGGATAAAGGAATTGGGGGATGATTTGTTGGTAGAATTTTGTAGTACTGTGTTATGAAAAAGTTAATTGCTAGCAAGGAGCTACAGTGTGTTTTTGAAATAAGCACATTACCTTGATTTTCAAATTAGCAGAAGTAACCCCAAAAGATTTAGTGAATAGTTCAAGATTAAGAACTGTTCACATTTTGTGATACTTGACATGACATTGGTGTTGTTGAAGTTTTTAAGTCTTCTGAGATGTTACACTGTGTTGTATTATCAGCACCATTCCCAACACTATTAATTGTGCCAGATAATCTTAGCATTTAGTAAGATAAATACAACAATACTCCCCTCACGCAGAACCTGTGTTCTGTTACATCCTTCCCAGTCAGTCCACTAAGGCATAGCTCCACCACTCCCACTGGCTCACCAACCCAATTGTCCTTACATATGTATAATATATTCACATGTTGCAGTGTGGCTACACTTCTTGGCCCGCTTAACTGTGAAGATGAAAGCACAATGATTCTTTAAAACATCACTATCAGCTCAGATGGTTTATTATTCAAGAAGACTTGAATCTCATGTTCTTACTCAAATCCTTTTATTCTGTCTTTTTACAGGGCCCAGCCATTTTGATCTATCTATCTCCAGATGAGTTGGATATTTAAGTCTGTTCTTACCTGTAATGGTTTTAGTATTCTGTTTTTCACACTTTTTCCCTGACCTCTTTCAGTACCAAGTTAAATTTATTATACTTTCCTATTCTTTAATGTTTATCCACATGCATCATTCATCATCAGAAATATTCTATGAACTTTATGGAATTTCATAGTTGAATGTAACGTTAAACGCTGTCAGACACTGAATTTTGGTCTGCATTAGTGTAATGTAACCTGTTTGTTACATGAAACTTAAACACAACTTACTGACTTTCTCAAAAATGACATATTGACAAAAAAATGTGTATGAAACATAGATTGCACACATAAAGAATAACAAGTTACATGTAATCTACAAGTCAAGGGAGATAAAATCGGGTATGTGCTTATATCTCGTTACAAGAACACAGCCTGAGATCATAATGTAAAGACAATTAATAAATTTTTTGAAAATGCAACGAAGTCCACATATTTTAAAACCATAGTAATGAATAAAAATTGCTTTTATGAAAAAACTGTAGGCAGATTAAATTCAGGGAATACTTGCTACATGCTTTTGGTCTTCCCATCTAAAAATTTATAGTTGGAAATACAGGGCGTTTCATAGTGTTCTCCATGATTACAAACATTTATAACAAGAAAACCAAAGGACCTACCTTAATGGAATTGTTCACAGTTACAGGAAAACTGAAAAAGTTTTTTTTGACAACTAGAGATGTTCAATGTGTGCACCATGGGTGACACGGCACACATCAGTACAATATTCAAGTTCTTGCCCCACACGTGTCAACATGTTGACGCGTGTGTGACAAGAACTTGAATATCATATTGATGTGTGCAGTGTCGCCTGTGGTGCACACATCAATCATCTCTAGTTGTCAAAAAAAACTTTTTCAGATTTCCTGTGGCTGTGAACAATTCCATTAAGGTAGGTCCTTTGGTTTTCTTGTTATAAATGTTTGTAATCACAGGAAACATTATGAAACGCACTGTATAATGGAGTATAATTGTGCCTGTTTTATGTGGAAGTGAAGATCAGAGATTGTAGATGTTTGGTAACAGGGTGTTAAGGAAAGTACTTTTCCATAAAAATGAAGAACTAAGAGTAAGATGGAGAAAACTGCATAATGCAGAGCTTCACAACTGTTTTCTTTACTAGATATTAGTATGATCAGATTAAGGCATAGGATATATGAGTATGTAATAATGTTCATGTTAGATATGGGAAATTCATACAAAAATTTGGTATGAAAATCAGAAAGGAATAGAGCACTTGGATGAAGATTTTGGCAAGGATGTATCATATTATAATTCAGCTTATATGATGGTGGATTCTTAAGTTATTTACTTTACTTTACTTTACTTTACTTTACTCCCCCCCCACCTTCTTCTTCTTCTTCTCTGCGTGATGGCTGAAAAATAGCTCTAGACCTCGAATTTGTGAATTGAAAATTTGCAGTCAACATTGTGACCAGAACTTTCCACCTTGTATGGTAATAAATTTTCACACAGAGTATTCATTTGTAATAACATGAAAGTATGTTGTATGTGTTGTGAATATCCAGTAACACTAAAATTAGATTAAGTAAGTTTTGCATATACTTGTGGTAACTTAAACAGTATTTATAAACCAACATGTTGACTAGAAACTTGGTGCTGCGTTTGAAGAATGGTGTCTGTCCCATCTGTGTATATTGTCTCCATACATTGTTTTGTTGACTGGAGCCACATGTGTCAAACACTAAATGCAATGGCTCAGTGGTTATAACTCATTCTTGGTATTTAGAAGGTCGCTGGTTCGAATCTTGGTGCAGAGACCAACTACTCTAGTTTCCCCTGCCCCCCTCCCTCCCTCCCTCCCTCCCTCCCCATGGTTTCCTTGAGTCCCTCAAGCCAAATACCTCAGATTGGTCTATACTGCTCCCAGTTCATTACTCATTAATTTTCTTACAATTAATGCTGTATAATCCCAGCTACTAAAATTATTGTTAAGTAAATTGTACACAGTAGAATTTCTTTAATCCAGATGCTGATACTCCAGAAATCCTGATACTTTGGCATTTGGATGAGGTATTGTACAAGTGTTTTACAGCAGTACATTCAGAATGGAAACCTGTGACTGGGCCTGTGATAATTGAAAAAGCTAAGTCTTTTATATGATGAAATTAAAATAACTGACAAGTGCGCATTCTCTGATGGCTAGCTGCGAAGTAACAAAATAGTACCTGTAAGAATTTAGTTCAGTATACATACTGTTTGATAATCTGGCACCTGTCTAGTACTGTCAAGGAATTCTACTGTACTTTAACTCCATTGTATAGTAATGAATCAAGATGGAAGTAAGAAAGCAGAATATTTTTAAGAATAAAGTACTAAAAAATTTGGAGAAGGCAGTATTCATCTACACTAATTGATTTTTGTACTAAAATTGAGGATGTCCTCATACTTAATGTAGACAACGCATCATGTGACTTTATTAGCTCCAAACATGCTTCCAGGAGAATATTCTGTTTCATTATGTATTTATATTGTATATGCATAGGTTTTTGAGACAGTATTATGTATACATAATTTATCTTCCTTAAACTTCCTTTAAAGCAGTATGAAACTTTGTGTGTCTGTGTTATTTCCTATTTGTCATTCACTTACTGTTCAAATAAAACTTTCACTTAAGCACTGCCATGAAAGGAAGTTGCAGAGACAGTATAATTTCCCAGTAATAAAAGGGCAATTAATTCAAAAACATAAAATGGTGCCATACTTTTCAGATCTTTTGTTGCAACAGAAGTTTCCTTAGTTCTTCTGCAAAAAAGATATTGTATTTGCAGATCCTACATGGAATTGCTGAAGAAATGATCATAACCATATTTGAAGTTTTCTACAGTGACATCTTTTAAGCAGTGAAATGTAGCTTGTCTTCCAAGCTCACCGTACTTCACGTTTAATTTGAGGAGTAATCTCTTAAAATATTCCTAATATTTTTTCTTAAGATAGAATATACCATCCCTTCTTTTCCACTCATTTTAGGTTTGTTTTCTTCTCTTCAGCCAATATAACTTAAGTTGATCTTTATAACTTGAGATAATATGGTTGCTTTAAGAAACAGTATGGATTCTGCTGTAGAATGATTTTATACTTAGTAGAAATGAGTAATTTAATGTATTCTGATTGTTCACCTTTTGACCAAATGGTTTGATGTATCAATTATGCTTGAGACTTCTATGCAGAAGTGCCTGGTTCATATCTTGCCTGAGGTATTGGCTTTCCACATAGTTTTTTTTCTCCCTTATAGTCATACCAGGCCAGTAACAAAATACTTCTTGATTAGGCCATGGCTGCTTTTTTCCAAATACTTCGTAATTCTGTCATCAGCCACCCTCCGTAAGGTACTATATAATCTTCATTTCTGACAGTATTGTAAACAGGACCACAAATAATAATATTCTGTTTGAGAATATAGTTTGTGCATATGTTTTGATGACAGCACTCCAAGCATTACTTTGCTGCAAGTCTATTAGTGATCTCAGATATCTTATTTCTATTTCTTTATTTTAATCCAGCATGTTTGTATTTATAATTTTTATGTAAATTAGATAAATTAACCCCATTGCCTTTACACCAAGCCATCAAGGTGGAAGAGGGCATGAAGATGAAACTTTATGATTATTTATGGTATGCTTTTGTTTTGGAAAAAGCAGTTTTTCACACATTTCGAGAACGTGCATCATGTAACACGAAAATATGAACCAAACACATTTTTTTTACAAATTAAGTTTCTGAGACATGCATAACTAGTTCTTTGTATAAGTAAAGGAGCCAATACTCCAAGTGTCAAATGCATTTGTGGGGGGTGATATTTTTTATGTTTCTGACATAAAAGAATAAATCTTGAAAATGTCAAAAGAATGCAGTGTTGAATTGATTGTGTGCACCATGCTGCACCATGACTCATTTATGAAATATGTTATTCCTTATAACATATTTTTTAAGTTTCTTGTTTTATGTAATATGGAACTTCTAGGATGTGTAGTGTTTCCATGTAATGCTTGGAATGTAAGTACTTGCATTGAGAGCAGTGCAGTGAATAACAGGTTGCAGATTGATGCTGTGTTTCAGCCTGTATCTTAGAGTTACAATTTATCCAGTAATGCAGATCCTCAAAATACTCCATTCTTCCATTTTTCTTCATCCAGATGTGAAAGTTATTTGATCCATTTCGAATGTTTTCGTGGACTTTTCTGTTCCTCCACCCCACCCCACCAACTAAGTTAACTATTTTCTTTGTTAGTAGCCTTAATATTAAGTTTGAAATTCTGAACAAACGGCAGTTCATGACACAGGCCCTTTCTCTACTATTTTTTAAAATGAATTAAGCTGTCCGAAAAATGTGAGAACATTGTCAATTTTATCCAGTTTTAATCCTTCCCTTTCACTTCTTTATATATCTTGTTTGTGAATGATGTCATACAGTCTTGAGGTACATGTAACTTTTCGTTTGATTAATATTTGTAGTTTCACAATTGCTGTTTAAATGAATGTTATACATCTATACTGCATTTTCAGATATGAAAATTGAAAGAAGCTGGTTTCAGCTGTTATTAACTCATAAGCATGAATCTCATCACCATTTAGAATATAACTGAGATGTTTGCAGAACATTTCTGTTGTGTATCCACAGTGAAATTGCTGCTGCTGTTGAGGTAACACAGTAAGTTCTGAAGCACTTCCAGTAGTTTTTCCCAGTGACATACAATTTGAACCTACTGCTAGGTACCTAAACCATGACTGCATTAAGGAAGATGCCATTGCCCCTGTAAGTGTGATTTAATTTTTCATATTTTTTTACAGATTCATTGTGTTGGGACCATGTTGTTTATTGTCCTTGAGGGATGTTCAGTATGCACAGTTTACATGGCTCGCGATCTATATTTCCTTGGTAGGTGATTTTTTTTACCATAATTTGGTGATTGTTTTGTTATGTTTTCTTTGCTGAGCTAATATGCCAACAACTAGGTTGGGTATTACTAGAGTAATTAGTAATTTATATCATAAAACACCATAATATTGTGCTGGTACAAAATACTTGAATTATTGAAAGGCTTTGGTTTCTTTCTTCACATTTTCCAAATTGAAACTAAATGTCACAACCATTCGTTGCAGTGCATTTATATCTTAAGAAGCTGGAGGTATTAAGAATAGAAGACTGAAGTCTTAGGGGATGTTATGGCATGTCAGCTGGTAAGTAGTTACTGCCTGTTCGGAGAATTATAGTGTCTTCATGTTCAGTGTCAGTCAGTCCAAGATCTTTGACTGCTTGATCAGTCAACATGGCATAACATTCCAAGAGACTTGAATCTTAATTAGCACCAGTGTGAGAACCTCAAATCTCGTATTAAAAGTACTTCAGAGAATATGCAACAAAATCACAATTCTTGCATATTATTGTGAATATCAGTAGAAAAAAGAGTAGTGAAAGTTTTCTTGTTTCATCAGTTTGTACAGTTATGCCTGTCACAACAAGTACACAGTTGAGAATAAACTGTATCATTATCTTGAGAGTTGATGTGGTAGAACAAATCAAAATTGTTATGGAAAGCAAATAAGGACTTTGGTATAGAAGTTTGAGATACATAATTTATAACAAAAGGAACTAGTTGAAAGTATGTGAATATAATTCATCATCTCTGTACCTTTCCAATGTCTTTTTATTGTACATAATAATCTGTGATATTTCATAGAGGGATATTATTTTTATTATTTTTTTATGTGTTCCATGTTACATGGCCAGAATGCTTCTTTTGTATGCTACTTCTTGATTTGTTAAAAAAAGGAATTATAAGAAACTTTTCTAAAGTGTTTGTAGTTTAAATGCCAGAAGTTTCAAACTATCAGGATGTGTTAATTTGGTCTCCCACGCTTTCCTCGTTATTGAATATGTCATGTAACAAAACGTACTGTTCCAAGTTTTGTCAACATAAGAATTCTGTGGAATGGTTTGTATAACTAACTTTCTTTGTAAGTGTTGGCCTGGATAGTGCAGTAACATTTTGCTTACAGAAAGATTGCTGGGATATTGTTCTTGGTAATTTTATGTTCCTCATCTGTGAATTTATTGAATTCATTCATGGATGATAACTTGAGGGACTAGTAAGTGATAAGATTCTTCACTGCACAATGTAACTGGCCCCTTTTTATGTGAAATGTCCTGTATTCTGTGCTGTAATTTCCCTTCCATGTTACTTCTGACACATGCCACAAGCACCTTGCTGTATTGTGTGTGATACATGGTGCAATATGCCCTTCATTTACATTGCTGTCATTTTAGTTGTGAATGATTCCAGGTGGCAGGTGTTAGCCTTTTACTATACTTCACAGATATGACAGACAGAAAACTACAGTGACACTATAGTTGAAAAAATGAAGTCATAGGACTTAATACATTTTTGCAACATTGAAAGCATTAAACTAATATGGCATCAGTTAATAATGCATTCGCTGAAACATGCTGAGCAGTGTCAACCCTTTCCATTCAATACAGAATGAAACCCCAACCTTTCAAATATGGTGGACTTGCTTATATGTTGGACACCCCTGCCTCCCAAGTGTGCCTCTCACAGCTTCCAAGCTTGGGCTGACACTTTTTTTTTTTTTAACATTTCTGGTAGCTTGTGCCCTGCCCAGTATTGTTCATACTGTGATACTTCATAAAAGCCTCAAATCATAGGTAGCAGGGTGATGAGACACTCTCTCTTTAGCATATAATGATGTCCTGGTATGTTATGTTAAACATTGGGATCATCAGCAACATTCCTTCATAATTCCAACAGGTGTATAATACTGCTACAGAATGGGTAGATGCAGTTATGTATGCTTCTTGGTTCATTACTAAAGTGATACTGTTAAATCATTAATGATGTAGAGGGGAAATCTAGCCCTTTGTTGGCAGAATAGGATGAAAATATACAGAGGGCACAGAGGTAAACCTTCCAGCATTGAAGACACTGGTACTAGCTGGAGATGAGTGGACAGTTTATTACTCTGCCTACTTTGCAAGCTTTGGACTCCTTTTCTCTGGCACCAATCATGTGGGAGGCTGGATTTCATTGTGAAAGAAACTCTAAACCCCTGCTAGGATTTGAAGTTCTACTTTTTCCTGTAATCATGTAGGTGATGTATCAACCTTGGATAAATAAACAAAGGTGAACACTTTGCTAGAATAACATACTGTGAAGTGTGTGTGTGAGGTGTGAATACTTACTGCAGTGTTTTGAAATAAATACATAGTTGTTAGAAGAGAAGGGTAGTTTTATATTTCATCTTGTATGGGTTTTACAACAGACTAGGCAGTCCTTTTGTGATTGAACGAGATTTTGGCATGTGAGATTTGAGGTTCTGATGGTAATAAATATGATGATTTACACCTTCTGGGATGTGACACCATGTTCTTGGGTAGACAGGCCTGATGACCTGCAGAATGTTGATACCAGTCTACCCAAATACATGGTTTCATATTCCAGAAGGGTGTAATCTTCAAGATTTGGGCAAGGAGTGTAGATATTTCCAATACATATATTAACCCTTTACATGCTGTTGTTTAGATAAGCGTTTTCACAGTTTAATTTGGCCATGGAATTCTTTGTCACTCAAAAAATATTTGCAGAACTGCTAATAAAATTCTTACGTATGTGTAAGCTAAAAATGCCAGTCCAGAAATTCATTAGGATAGTGATTAATAAATGTTAAGTAAAGATATGGGATCAGTGTATTATTTAATTACACATTTAGAAATAAATATTGCTCTTCTTGGACACAAACAAGAACCGTAGTATCCATTATGCAGTTCCATAACAAAAAAGAAACTAATATTCAAAATATGATTGTTATGTTCATTCTGTTCTAGATAAGAAGTGTTTAAAATGTTTCCAGAGTTTGGATTTTGAACAGACTGTAACTCTTTTCATGAATTTATATTCTTTGACAGGTACTGATGACTCATGTCACAACATACGAGGGTTGGAACTTTAATAGTGGCAACTATTTATTTACAACTGATACAAAATAGATACATGTTTCGAAGTTTTACTGTCCTTCACTGTAG
>JGI20166J26741_11523364_pt1 | contig 12457 bp, 10 predicted proteins | sample TergutCu122P5_FD_26741 | JGI IMG/M metagenome (IMG submission 26741) | reverse complement strand
TTCGGCTCATGAGAGCCATCATCAGGCTTACAAATACGGTACAAGTAAGACGAAGAAAGTACAACTGTCAGCTGGACTATACCTCGAGATCTCGTGTATGGACCATAATTAGGTACATGTATGTACAATGATTAAATCAGATGTTCGACGCGTACTGATGGTGCAGGTCTAACTTGGTGTCTGACCTGGGTGGTGGGAGGGGCGGTCCAATGAAGCAATGCTTGGTCTGCCTACAGCCTACAGCCTACAGCCTACCTACAGCAGACCAAGCATTGCTTCATCGGACCGCCCCTCCCAGCACCCAGGCCAGACACCAAGTTAGACCTGCACCACCAGTACGCGTCGAACATCTGATTTAATCATTGTACATACATGTACCTAATTCTGGTCCATACACGAGATCTCGAGGTATAGTCCAGCTGACAGTTGTACTTTCTTCGTCTTACTTGTACCATATTTGTAAGCCTGATGATGGCGCTCATGAGCCGAAACATGTAGCTCCTTGCCCACCGTTATTTTTTTATAAATAACAGTAACTTGTATTTCATTGTGTGTGATTGACGATTAATTGTACTAGTTTATACTCACTACACACGGGGATGTCCCTCATAAAGATAGCAAATACAGGTCAGTGATCAGCTTCACTCCAAAGCAGCTTTAAACACAGTGAACATGCCCCAATATTACCCATTGAGTAGTGGAAGGGTGGGCCACAGAACCGCCTAAACGATTTTTTTTTTGGAGGGGGAGAATCTCTTTCTCCTGCCCGAATTCGAATCACAGTTCCTCGATTGTCCAGCCCATAGCTATCCCGACTACTTATCATAGTGCATTTGCATATTTTATTTCTTATACACAGCATTCATATCTACAGGCCGTGACCTAACAAAACCACAGAACGACACCAGATCCAAAAGACAAAAGATTTAACAGTACCGTGAAAGAGTCCACGGTCTTTCCTCACCAACGCTTTTAAGTTACCATAATATCACACTTTTAACCCACAAGTAGCAATAAAATACGGCTGCAATAAACGGCAGTGGATAGAGTACAGTCGGTAGACCAGTATCAACTTTTGCCGAAAGATTCGTAACATGCCTCTAAGCATCAGCAAAGCTCAGGGCACATTATTATTCCATAAAGTTCAGTGCCTCAGTATAAATGTGCATGTATGTCTTCAGAGGTTAGGCATTTTTGAATAAGTTTATTTTCATAATAAAAAAAATTACACGTGCCCATAAACTGTTCTCTCCATAGATTTTATTCAGCACATTCAATAATGTTGTTGTTAAGAGCAACACTTATCCATTGATATATTAAAAGGTTTTATAACATGTGTTTAATAACCTATAAATCAAGGAATACAATTACAGCACGGCAGGACCTCAAATGTCGCATTGCTATACAGGTTGTAAACAGACCTATGTAAAGAGACGGTAGTATCAGGATTCGGTTATTGTGCTGTCCACATAACAGCAACATTCTGATCATAAGCAAAGCAGAGCAGAATCGGCTTTCAGTAATTGGTCACATAAAAGAATAAAATTTTCCGACGTTTCAGCAAAGTTATAATGCTGTCATCAGAGTCAACGTTTGCTGGATCGCTGAACTGCCTTCATTCATATAAGAGACCTCATCCCGAAAGCCGATCCAAATCAATGAACGCCAGCTGCAGACGTGTAAGGCTTAGAACTGCAGTTACCATGTTTGATACCATGACCTTGGTATTTCAAAACAAAATTAATACTTTTAGGTTTGTTGGGTCTAATAACTACAGACCACTATTTAGTACGATGATATTCTCTTGCCTCCTCATCCTGACAACGAATATTTCAAGGTTGGCTCCCTTTCATTCCCGTTCGCATGCATGATTTATATGCTGCACGCATAATTATCCAGCAGTACATTACAATTACGGGTACGCGGTGGCGCACTTGGTTGAGGCAATGTGCTACAAGTCCTAAGGTCGCGGGTTCCATTCCCGATTAGGTCATTCGGATTTTTTATTGACTTAATCCAAGCTCTAACAGAAATAAGTACTGGGGGTATCTTCTGGGGGGTAAAAGCGGCCGATTCGTAAAGGCTGACATCCTTGCCACCTTCATATGCCGACTGTCTAGGAGCCTCAACCTCCTGGAGCCCTAACGGCCTGTCTGGACCTGAAGAGGGATAGCTTGAGATTTTGTTTAGCTCTTTAGCTTTTTAGCTTTTTGCATAACAATCAGCCGATCTCGGTAGGCGTGCGGTCTAAGGCGTAGCTCTACGGCCGTCCGCGCGCTGGGATTGCGGGTTCGAATCCCGCCGGGAGCATGGAAGGATGTCTGTCTCTTGTGCTCGTGTGTTGTCAGGTAGTAATCGCTGCGACGGACCAATCAATCGTCCAGATGAGTCCTACCGAGTGTGCTGTGTCTGAGTGAGATCGCGGAACCTCGTAAAGGAAGCCTAGGCCCACTAGGGCTGTCAATATAAACCTATTCTTCTGGCGCGTTCACTCAAACATTGTTGCTGTGGAAAAGCAATAAGAAGTACATAGGCCTGCTTTGAGTGAGTGTCTGTAGCCTTAGTTACCCAGCATGCAATACGAATGAGTCATATTGTTGTCTGCTGCATGTAGCTCTACAATATTTTTCTACATTGTCTCATAAACGGCACGATATTCTGGGAAAAAAGTTAATGAACATAAAATGTGTGTTTCGATTTTCTCTAGAAGTTTTGTCTGCAACATTTCTCATTCTAAGAAGAACTGAGCAAGATATGATCAAGAATGCGTATTGTTCTCCACGTAAAGTGCCCATTATTCTTGTCATATTTCAGTGAAACTTTAATTTTCTCAACAAATTCTAGAAAAATACTCAAATATTAATCTAGAAGTTTTATCTGCAACATTTCTCATTCTAAGAAGAACTGAGCAAGATATGATCAAACATGCATATTGTTCTCCACGTAAAGTACCCGTTATTCTTGTCACATTTCAATGAAACTTGAATTTTCTCAACAAATTCTAGAAAAATGCTCAAATATAAAATGTCATGAAAATCTGTCCAAAGGGAGCCGAGTTGATCCATGCAGACGTACACTCATGACGAAGCTAGCAGTCGCTTTTCGCAATTTTGCGAATGCGCCTAAAAAGGTAACAACGTCCTCGCTTATACAATTTACTTCCGTTCCTACATCAGAAATAGCCAATCAAATTTCTGCATGCCACAGCAAATTTTGTTCTTTTGAAAAATGTATAAATTACAGGGTATTTGTTTGAATACAGCGTTAAAACAATAGTGAATGTCTTCGAAACACAATGACAGAAATCCTCAAAGAAGTTCTCATAAACTCTGAATTTTTTCCACACAGTGCACTTTATATCAGGATAAACAACAATTACTTCCAGGCATACAAAATTGATTGGTCTTTGTAATGGAGTTTCCGTTTTCCTAGTGAGGAAAGAACTAGACTCTTTATGCCGTTTTAATTAAGTTCGGGTTAAAATTGTTAAACAATGTAATTCTCGTCTGGGAAACTGTGTCTAGAAATACGTATATGTCTTTGTATTTCCTTAACATTATCCACTTTGGCCTTCATAAATAAATACAGAGCCAAAAAAATGTTCTTGCTATTGACCTACATTTTGCATGATAAAAAATGTTAAAAATTGATCTCAGTACTGATGACATAGCAGACGGGACAGAAGCTTGGGAACTATTTGAACGGGCCGATATGTAGGAATATAAAAAAGTATGTAAGATTAAAATGTCATCTATTACAAATTTAGCATGTAATCCCCTAAACTTTCAACGGAAAATTGACAAAAACAGGATATTTTGGATGCAGCTACCACGAATCACACCAAAAATTCTGGAAACACAGATTCATTTGTGCATGCATTAAACCTGATACAATAACATAATGAAGTGACATCGAGATAAAATTCTTCGCAGTAGACACTGTAACACTTCCTCCAACATTCCTTCTACTTCTGCCACCTTCTGCTCAGATTCATAAGTGTGTTTGTAGGATACACATAATGACACAATACCATGAGACATAAACGTTATATATTCATAGGTACTTCAAATCGTCCTATTTTAATTTATCACCTTCTCCTGTCATATCTGGGATCGGTTTGTCACAGTGTCTCTAACGTTCAGGATATCATACGTCAATGAAGAAACATTATAGCCATGCTCAACAAAGACTTGAATCCATAAAAGTCAGCGTTCAGTCTTCCACGAACAGCACTGGCAGAATGATCTTTCAAATGTGTGTTAAGAATAAGTATGGGTGATTATAACCATCGTCCCCGTCATCGACGTTGTTGTCGTCGTCGTCGTTGTCGTCGTCGTCGTCGTTGTTGTTGTTGTTGTTGTTGTTGTCGTCGTCGTCGTCGTCATCGTCGTCGTCGTCGTCGGTGTCGTCGTCGTTGTTGTCGTTGCTGTTGTCGTCGTTGTAGTTGCTGTTGTTGTTGCTGTTGTTGTTGTTCGGTGATGGTCGTGGTGACGGCAGTGTTCTAAAACATAAACTACATCCGTAGCCTCTAGATGCGATAAAAGGAGTGCCAGCACCAATCAGTGCCGACGTGAACATTTTTGGGACGGGGAGCACAATGTTACGTTGGGCTGGGACACAAATGCAGTAACAAGGAAAAAAGGGAGGAAACGAAAAATTTATTCATATCAGATACAAGAGTAACACTACAGCGCATCATAAAAACTGCAAAAATTTAGAGAGTTCTAGAATATGTATTTGAATGTCATTTAATATAATTATCCTCGCTCTTTTGAAAGCAAATTTACAGATTATGTCAAATTTTACACTTTCCGATTGCTAGTAATGATAAAAGAAAAGCGCTACCCACTAGTCGTTTCAGTTCGGAGAAAGATGGTTCCGCCAAACCCACTGTTGCGGGGGATTGTTACCATTATCTTTAAGGCTGCTTTGGATAGATTTCAGCAAGGTTATTATTGATAATACATTTAGTTCGTTCAAGCTTGTGTAGTTCTCTTATGTAACGTTTATCATTTTTATTCCTTAAATAAATCCATTTTGTCTATATCTCCTAATGCTAGATGGAAAAAAAAAACAGAATTTTTTAAAATGTCTGTTTCGTCTGTGACACATATGTGTACATGATACAAAAAACCAAATATGCATCCGTCTCCGTTGCAAATTTTGAACCTTCGTTTGAAATAAATTATTGCGCTATTGACCGTTTTTAAAAAATGGTTAATTCTAAAATTTCCTTCATCATCGTCATTCGCTTCATCGACTCATTCATGATAGAACAATTTTTGTTTTCCTTCAGCCAGCCTTCCTGAAGTATGACTCTATATTTAATGTATCTGGAACTGCTTCAGATTTGACCAAGAATTTGTAGGCCAGGAACCCCTATATTCTTAAAAATACAGTAAAACATCTTTCAGATGAACTATGACCATCTGTGTGCATAGCGGTACTTTGTAATATTTTACCGGCAAAATTTAGTTTTGAGAACAAATCGCACCCAACAGCTAGCTTTACAATAAGTTCAAATGTGGTAAGTTGCTGTTCGATTTCAAATTAGTCCCATTCTCAAATCCTTCGCAACGGCAATTAAGTTCCAGCATCTATCCAATTAAAAGACTCCTTACTTTTTCAAACAGACCTTTCCCTGTAATATCGTCACTATTATAACTAATATGAAATGTCCCCCAATTTCAACGGCCAAATCGGTAGTATGGACGAAGTGAATTATATCAAGGGTACAGTCAAGTAAAAGAGAATAATATTTACCGTTTCTATCGTATTTATAATGCTTGTTACTATATTTATTTCCAGCTGCACTTAGTAGTGGCCAGATGCATTTCTGTTAATACATGGCTTTCTTAATGGGATTTCAGAGTACTTGACAACCGGTCGCCCCTCTTTTACGGAGGATAGCGGCATAAAAGCAATTCCTCCCAGTAGCAACACGAGGCCGCCAAAAATAACGGAGCCGGATTCAGCCGCATGCACTGAACTCGCATCACGCCGGTCCTGTACACGACTCCGAAATGCAGCGCATGAGTGCAGAAGGTGTAAATAAGGCCAGCTGAAAAAATATTAAGCTATCATCCGGAGAAAACGAAATAGATAATTTCAACAAACTTTGATGTGATGCACCCCGTTATGCAGTAATAGCCTAAATTTCAACAAACAGGTTGGACGACTATGGACAAAGCAGGGACACTGCATAATTCAAAGTACCGCATGATTTTTATCGTCTTTCAAAAAGTCGTCACCAACTTGCTGCTTAAGAAACACGAGAATTCTATGTGGTAAGTGCTGTGGTACGTTTGTACACTCTGTTCAACAAAAATCAAGCGGCCTGATATTACGTATGTCCCGCTCAGGCAGTGACGTGACGTACAGTGCCGTCATAATTCGAGTCGTTTTACTTTCCCCATATTTGCGTATTCGTGGCCTTTCTCTGACTTCCATTCATTACAATCAATCACGCCGCGTATATATTAACCAAAGACACCAATACATTCGCTTAATTTGTAGTTAAAACATGAATTAAAGATCATTACTTTTCCGAGGCGTGCGGCTTGTCAGCTCTGCTACCACGGATGGATGTTGCGAAAGGGTGGTGGTGCTGGTGGTGGTGGTAGTTGTGGTGGTGGTGGTGGTAGTTGTGGTGGTGGTGGTGGTGGCGGCGGTGGTGAAAATCTTATTACTTAAGTGCAGATTATGCCTAAGGTAAATCTGTCGTGTGTAATTTGCGCAGACCTGGGACCAGGTAGTCAGCAACCAGCAGCTGAAACGATGGAAGGCTGACTGCTTATGGACGAAAGGGAGAGAGACTGAGGCATAATGAGCTGGCAGAGTGTGATGCAAATTCTCGGCATTAAACCCTGTCTGTTAGTCACCAATACAAAACAAAAGTTACGTACACAAATTCGGTAGTCATTGCCAGTCATCAGATTTTTCGTGATGCTTTCTCCCTTACACTGTTAAATGAAAAATAATACTTTATGCCTCAGGCGAATGTTATTACAGACACAGAAAAATATTCACAGTTGTCTGCATTTGCGGTCATTCTCCTTAGTCATTGCACACACGGCTAAAAAGTGAAAGTTGTTGCTGAGCTTGATTAAGCACCACGCCATGAAGGTATTTGGAAGAGTGGAGGTACAGTTCCACTCATGCTTAACCTCAGCCCTAGATGGAGATGAGTGGTTAACTCCACGCCTCAACCGCTTTTACCTGGGAGAGCCCCGGTACCCATTTGATAGAAGGCTAACTGGTCCACAGCCTGTTTTGGACACTGGAAATTGCGCCCCCCAAAAAAGTAGGCCTACGCAAGCCTACGATCAGTGCAACAAACATACAGGTCTATTTTTATAGACCTTTCAACTGCAATGTTCTCTGCCCTTGAATAATAAGGAGTGTAAATTCAGGCATTTATGACAGGCCTCCATTTCATTATAAGCCGAGATGCCTCAGCATAATGCCTAGGCTAAAAGCTGCATGACCAAGGAATTGGGGTTTGATTCCAGATATCCTCAAGAAATATCTACATTGTGCACAGCGTCCACACCGCCTATTAACCCACCCAACCCTCTATTCAATGGGTATATCCTCAGTGACAAAGCGACCGACGCGTAACTCTTACCACTCATCTCCATGTGGTGCCAAATTTGTCAATACACGAAGCTATCCACACATCTTCATGGCATGGTGCTTAATCAAGCACAGAGGTAGTCTTACCTTTACCTTATGAAGCTAATGTAATTTTCTAAATGTGATATATATACTCCACGTTCATAACCTTATACCCTTACTTACGTTCTTGTAACGTCCTTCAAACTTATACTGTACCGGGGGAGGGGGATAAACTTGCGAGGTCAAAAAATCGATTGATTTCTAAGTAGGTCAGAACAGTTGTGACTATACTTATTATAAATTAAATATGGAGACAAGCCTGGTGGGAAAGTACATCTGTGTACCGTTTCACCGGAAGTTAATTCACGGCCATGCCCACAAAGCATGGTACTAAGACGTACTGTCACCAGCATTGACTGTTGTAATAATTATGTGAAGGCCGATGAATGCTCAAAGAAACGAGTCTACGGTATTTTCACGTTGGATATGTCATGTTCTAATGAAATACAGCTCATGAAGATTCACATCTTCCCGCAAACGAAGCCGTGCCGTATCACCGACGTTTCGAACGAGCTTGCTGCGCTTAGACATCTCCGCAATCGGAGCATTACAGTTGTAGAGGACCGTATTGAAGATTGAGACAGTAATGAAGTCAATGAAATTAATAGTCTTGATAACAGTGCAGTAAATCAGGAAGTAGAAACAGAAAGAAATGCTATGTCAGTGTGTGAAGGTAAATATTCGGACAGTACAGTCACAACTGGTGTGTCGATACGTCAGCTAGGTAGCTGCAAGACTAGTGATCAATGTTATTGCTACTATAATGACAGGCACTGTAACAATGATAGAGACAGCCAATTTCAAATTCCAAGCAGAATGTTTGAATATAAGATGAGATTTTATAACTACTGCCGAGAGTTTAAATTCCAAATTGCAGGCAGTGACAGAGAATATAACAGCTAAGATACAGCAGGAAAATGAAAAGCCTTCTGAAAAAGTGACACAGAAATTGCATAATGAAAGTTTCCAGTGATATTTGTACGTTGCGAGATGATAGTGAAAATACATTTCAGGAAGTCACTGAAACTATGGGAGGTGTTAGTGGCTTTGAATGAAAGGATTGAAGCACATGTGGGAGCTAACGGAAACGTGACAGACAGGATCTCCCACGAAGTGAAAGCTAGATCAAGACGCTTACTTGTTGATATAAAATATTATAGGACAGAAATAGCAAATAGTTTGAAGGAAATTAGGCAAGATTTCAATCAGCTCAGAGACGAATGGAACTCACAGCAAGCAACTTGGCAGAATAAGGCTGGGAGAGAGATGGACGAGGTGAATGACAGTGTCAGATTAGTAGAAGAAAGGGTTGCCAGATTAGTTGAAGACAGGGTCACTGAGATACAGGCAGCAGCGAAGAACAGTATTCAGAAGGTAAACACAGAAATTAAGAACTTGCGGGAACAGCTAGCCGCTAGAGAGGTAACTGATGGTGCGATACCCAATCAGGTACTGCCAGTGATGGTTGGCGATATAGAAAATAGTATCCAATCAATTTTAGACTCAGCGAATAATGCTGGGAACTATCACGTGGACAATGGTGATGCTAATAATTTACTACGTCCGTGTGTGGCAACGTTACACCACAACCAAGCGTTAACAGCATTGCAGAATCTGCTACTGTGATGTGTTTGCATACATTTACTCTACCCGTTTTTCATGACAGCTCGAAGGACAGTGTAATGCACTTTCTGCGTGATCTTCACGAATATTATAGGATTAAAAAAAAAGTCCCTGAATCCCCGAAATTGCCACTAACAATGCCAGCAGTTGCGGACCCGATTGTTGAGATTGGTTCAGTGTCGTGTACAGTCAGTTAAATAGTTACGAATCTTGCAAGACTTTTTTTCTAAGTTTTTATGGAATTCGCCCACCCAGTCCAGGATACGATGCTCCATTTATCAGAATAAATTTACCAGACAAGATGGCGAATCCATGATGTCACATTACTTGAGATACGCAAACCTTGCTGCAAATCTCCAACCAGCCATGTCGGAAGAAGACTTGGTAGGAGCCTTGACCTCGCACTACCCCATTGCCATTCAAAGGTCTCTGACCAGTGGCCACATTAAGACGACACAATAGGCCATAAATCTACTGGGAATACCAGACGCCTTGGAAGAACATTACGGGTACAAGAAACCCTGGCAGAACTCAGACCGCCAAGACGCGAACCGACCTCAGAATAACTCGCAGGGTGATACGACAAAAACCGACGTGATAGTATAAGGGTACAGTACGTACAATATGCGGATGGCTCCAGCTATAACAGGCAGCGAGCATACGGTTCCCCGAATCGACGCGACAGAAGAGGGCGCGACAAATCTGGCTTAGGTAGGAGCAAGAAAGACGGAGGCGTAGTCGTAGGACAAACAACGGCAGCCCATCTCTGAATCCTGCAGCATATATTTTCGAACCCCGAACTGAAGATATAAGGCTGAATTTCCAACAACTGAAACCGCCTAACCATGAATCCAGCGATGTTTCAAACATTAAAGAACTCGTTCAGTGGGCGTAAACCGTTCTGTGAGGTAGTAAAGAGCCCAGGTTTGAACCAGTACCAGTTAATCCCAGAGGAAGTAACTAAAAGTGATTCAGGTGACAATACCACAAAACCTCAACAATTCTGCAACACGGATGAATTACAAATTACTGTAGATCACATACCAGACAAAACGAAATCTTATGTTTGTTTGATGTAAACAAGGAAAAGTTAAACATTTGTCCACAGATTCCTATAAGTCTTGGTAACGAACGTGTATTTGCTGTGATAGACACAGTAAGCCAGATTAGCCTTGTGAAGGAAAAAATGTATCACAGATTGAGATCCGAAGACATGGAAAGCCTTGAGCTAGGAGTATAGAACGCCGTACTTTTTAGTGCGTTCGGAAATAAAACCAAGCGTATTCGCTTGCAAGCTATGAAGCAAATTCGTATCGACGATATTGTCTTGGACCACATTTTTCTGATGCCGCATCAGCTCATAAGTCAGACACCCCTTGGTGTTGATTTCTGCCGAATGAATAGCGTTATTATTAACTTCCCTGAGCAATGTTTCACAATAGAGAGAGTAAAATATACAGACCACTTCGCACACGCGAATAATGTTAGAACCAAATGTACAGGCGATATCGGTCCATCTGGCTACAGAACAAACACTATATGCAGGTCGCAGCGGACCCAATTACAAACAGGGCAACGGCTGATTACCCCACACAGAGTCGACGAACGGAAGCACGCAATGAAGTCGATGTGTTGCGACGTAGCAAGACAAGGATAATATTAAAGGGTATTCGTTAGGCGAGAAAGCCAGCGATGATACTGATAAACTCATGATATATGATTCTTAGCAAATCACTCAAGGTATATTGAATGTTTGTTGTTCCAGTGACGGAATCATTGACGATCGCAAATGCGATAGTAGCGGCGAGAAGATGAAAGGAAATTACGTTTGTACATTCTGTCCAAAAAAAATCAAGCGGCATGCAGTTTTCTAAGTCCCGAACCGTAAGCGACGTGACGTACAGTTGTCATCATAATTCGAGTCGTTTTACTTTCCCCATATTTGTGCATTCGTGGCCTTTCTCTGGCTTCCATTCATTACAATCTATCACGCCACATATATATTAACCGAAGACACCAACACATTTGTTTAATTTGATGTTAAAGCATGAATTAAAGTTCATTAATTTTCCGAGGCCTGCTGCCAGGGATGATGTTACGAAAGGGCGAAAGGGGGCCGCAGCCGGTGGTAGCCGAGCCCGTTAACGCGCAATAACAATACTCTCGGAAACAAACTACGTTGGTTCTCGGCGGACGACACACTTGCCCGAGACGCGCCATAAGTCAGGGAGACGTCCCACGGACGTCGACAATGCGCTTTACCGCATGCACGTCCAGCACAACGGAAAATGAACTGTCACTGACAATCGAACACAATATCGTACACGTTTTATGTGCGCGAGCCCCCACCCCCGTTCCTGCATGAAATACCTACTCCATAGCACCCCTGCCATATTGACTGAAGTTGTAGTTTTGGCATTTTGACACGCAAGCTGTACTTTGATCATGTAAGTCTGTATTGAATGTCTGACGGCAATAAATGGATAATTTTTACAAAAAAAAAAAGCCCCAGTTTCGGCCTATGGATGTATACACACACACACACACACACACACACACACACACACACATATATATATACATTGGATTTGTTTTAAACTCGCAAACACTAAATTAAACTGTGCAGTAGCACATCGATTATTTAATAATACGTTTCAAAAATTATCCGTGCTCCATTGGCAAGGCTAGAAATGCGAATGACGCAGATACTTCTTTTATTTTTCCGTAATTCTTTTTTCTTTGTTTACTGACATTGTGATTTAGATGTTTCGTGTGCGAATGGGACTTGAACTAGGCATGTGAAACTCGGTGCTTGTGGGCTGTAGCGGGTCACGAGATCTGACATTGGGATGCACGATTTGAAACATGTATGGAAAGAAATTGTTGAGCATATGGTGGGTGTGCTTGGGAGGTATCTGGACCGAAGGTGGTTTTATTCTCACCTTGGTTAAGCGGTAGGGTGGGGGGGAGTGAAGTACTTTTGGAACAGGTGCATCTCAATCTTGGTTTTCGAAACAAGTTCATAATTGTTCTTCCGTGTGGCCTTCTATTAGACAATAAACTAAACTAAACTCCATGGCCTTAGTCCGCGAGCGAACTATACCGACAGAGCGGCCGCCGCCGGTCGGCGAAGTTAGTGCCAACTTTTGCGGGTAGA
>JGI20166J26741_11523251_pt1 | contig 12457 bp, 10 predicted proteins | sample TergutCu122P5_FD_26741 | JGI IMG/M metagenome (IMG submission 26741) | reverse complement strand
GAAAGAGACTGTTTCAGCGTTGCCAAACGTAGGTCCATATATATACGACGTTAGCATTTCTGGCTTTACTAGGAGCTCCGTATATATATGACATTAGTAGTCTAAGGGTTAAGTCAAGCGTGTGAAAGGTGTGAAACAGAATTGCAAATATGTTTGACAGATTTCCAAAATTCAGGAGTAGTATAAATGTGATATTTGGGACATAAGGGAGCAAGAACATAAACAGAGGGAAAAATAACAGAACGAGAATCTGATATCATTTACGTAGGATACTAATTGCAGAAATGATATAAATATTACAAAAATGACATCGAAGAAATAACAAAATTCTCTGGGGTCAAGGCAAATATCACTAACCACTTTGCAGAAAGCTGTGAGAAAAATTAGTGTTATTTATGAAAAATTACATGTTTTTATGTTCAAATGAATGCACAGTCAAATTATTGTTTTGTAATATAGAAAAGTAAAGCAATCCCTGTACAGGCCTGGACAGGACCTGAGGGTTCTAGGAGGCTGTGGACTATATCATATGCTGTAAAAATCTCAGTCTTACGCTCCTGAAGATGGGCAAAAGATTGCCCGAAACACTCCCAGATTTCATGATAATCGGCACATGATTGTGGAAAGGTTGTCAGTCCTACGCACCGGCCGCCTTCACCCCGAGGAAATATCCCTGGTACTCATTTCTTTTAGAGGCTGAGTCGACCCCAGGGCCATGGTGCTGCCGGAAGGATTATGTCAATAAATAATTCCAACGACACCATCGGGAATCGAACCCGCAACCTTCCGGCTTGTAGCGCAGTGGCCCAAAAACTGCCCCTCCGCGTGCCCCAATATAGGCAAGTTCAGCTTGCAATGTAGCAATTCGGAAGAAACATTAAACTACTAGGAATCATGTGTGTATGGTCGATTTTGCTACACATGTCAGTTAATTGTTTTCCGTAGCACCATGTAAGGTAAAGAAATTTTACCCCACAATTGACAGTTGCTACAAAATTATGCTAACATAACATCGTGTAGAGATCAATGTTTATGCCCAATTAGGGCAGTCAAATTTGTATTTCAAATCAAAAGGAATCCTAAGTGGTCCCACAGGATTAAAGCTCCAGAGTTGTTATAGCATTAAAGAAATATTTTTTAAAAGTTACAAATATAGTTCAAGACTTACAAGGATACCAAAAAAAACATGGAAATTGCTTAGAAAGAATGGAGTGCCATAATTGGCATTTCTTTACTGACCGAGGAGACGACAAAACTTGCGATGACCAAGCTATCTTGGGATTTGTAGGAACAGGCCTTTTGAGACATACCACACTAAACAGTAGTAGCAATAAACTGCAGGATCCGTCCCGCGACTCGATAATCTACCTCGCCCCTAATTTTTAGTGAAGTTACTCCCAGATATTACAACAGGGATCCAAAACATTGCCTTCTGTCAGAAAAACGAAATACAGTCTGAAGGAACCAACAACAAATTGTAGTATTCTTTGTTTTTTTGGGGCCCCTGACCAAAGCGGTCTCAGGGGATCTTTAATTTCCACTTGTACGAATACATATGAGGAAAAGGATGGTTTTTAAGTATCTTAATGTCTCTTTTGAAACGACAAACAGTATTTAGCATCGAAGTCTTTGTGGGTATGGGCTGTGTCACTAAATTTTTGGTAGATGTTTGTAGGCCTGTAGAAATTAGCAGTGCAATTTCTTACACGCTGGAAAACACGAAGCTTATAGCGGAAAATTTGAAATTTTGGTATTGGTGAAGTGAATTGCGGTTTTATTATGCCTGTTTATAATGTAAATTGTACATAATGAAAACGTAAAAATTATGTATTTTCTATAACAACAGAAAGGAAAGTGTTAGCGGCAATTTCCCTTTCCGTTCTTTTGAAGATACCGCCACGATTGGTTCAAGGAGCGTTCGATGGTCAAAATTTAGATGTGTTGCCATCTCTTGGTCTCAATCCCAACTATTATAAACTGCCGTCTTACGCAGCTACGACACGCTGTTATCCGTGGTAAGGGTCGTGAAGCACTGAACACTTCAAGCGTCAAACGTCAGTATATGCATATGAACGTAGGCTGAAATGGGGGTTTGCAGTTCTCTCCCCTGGATAGGGCTACAATGAACATCATTTTACTTGCTTGACGATAATAGATAATTGTTTTGGGGTACTATTTTGATCATATGACAATAATTTACTTAAATCACTGAATGTCCTACAAGCTAATTTGTCACGCTGCGTTTGCTGAATTCGCTCACACGTCGCCAATGGAATTCCTCCGCTTGTCAAACGCAGTCGATGGTGTTGCAGCAAGATGGACAAAATCAGCTGTCGGCTTGGGGAAAGTGGGCGTGTAGAGTAAAAAATGTACACGAAAGCACGTTGTAGAATATTCTAAGCATAAACGTTCAATGCAAATACGTATGTAATTAAAAGAACATGAATCCAGTTGAGTGAAATACTTTGTTAAGTGTAGCTGAGTCAGTCATGTGCGGTCGGTATAAAATTAGGCTGAAAAATGTGTTCGATTGTTACCGCGATAGTTGGTGTTAAGTACAGAATGATATCATGGCGTTGAGTCGAAATACATTAGCATCCCCACGTAGTCACTATCATTCAAACTGGTTCTATGTGAAACCCTGTGTGACTCACGGAAGTTACTTTTTAAAAGGAAAGAGAACATTTATTCATAGTACTTGTTTCGTGTAATGAATATGTAGATTCAGCTACCATAATGAACATCATGCGCAAATTCCGACCAGGAGGGGCGTCTGCCCCCTCTGTTTCACAGGACGAAGCCAACTCAAATCCTCAGCACACTGCTTTAGGACTTATGCACCTCAAGAAGCTATTTTCCGAATATACTCATCCATCACACCCTCTCACTGAGAGAGAACGGGATGACAAGCTCTATAACATGTTGCCACTCTTCTGTAAGGTGAGCATTTATTGTAGGGTGGCCACCATGTATTAAAAACCATACTCTTGTAACACAGTGAAGTTGAATACTGTTTAATAGAGAATTATTCAAGTCGGCAAGCCATTAAGGTAGTCTGGCCAGCATGTGTATTACATTGTAGAAATTGCTCTGTTTATTTATTATTTAATTATTGACTTAGGCCCCATGCAAAAGTTTTTTGCTCTGGTACATGTAGATTCAGGCCTGCTGGGACATGACACTATGTAACTGGGTGAGTGATTCCTGATGTTTTAAAGGAATGTGATTTTTCTCTTAGCCAGATGTGTCCTGATTGATTTTTAACCCACTGATATATTGTGATGTTATTTTATGTACACGTGTGTTTTAAGGATTTAGATAATGTTTATGAACGGACTTACGTAAGTTACTTCATTAATATCTTGTCATGTGTGTTTTTTTTTCTGGGTTACAATTTTCTGCTTTGTGGTGCTGCAAACTTTTGTTGAATCTCTTGCAGATATTGCCAATTGAAATAGACTGGATCAAAGCTGGTTACTTTGTCACACTCAGGAGTCTCATTTACTTACATCAGTTTGTTGGCATCACCATATGGTATCCAAACTTGTGTGTGTTTTTGAGACAAGTGCTATTAAGTATGGCATTTTTTTTGTATATATTGAATATAATTTGTACTTGACATATTTAGTCTCTTATGACCTTCGCACTGTGTCGGAATTTCATGTTGTTGCTTGTAATGTTTGCAGGATTTTTTTGGAATTGGTTGAGAGGAAAGGGTCTGAGGATTATTAAGACTGGTGAAATAATATAAGTGGACAATTTTAGGCTATTGGAATGGTAGTTTGAGAGTAAGTGAAGAAAGCTGTTCAATTATAGCAGCTTGCTCCAGGTTCAGTTTATGGGACTTGAAATAAGAGTGAATTGATGCCAGTGTCCCTCCCACTCTATTAGCATGATGTTTACAGCAAGTTTTAAAGTTCCAAATGATGTACCTCACACAAGTGGTGAACACCTTGAATAGCTGTTGGGTCAAAATGTTTAACTAGAATATCTGTGTGCAGATATTGTTAAACTGCAATCCCTTACCTTCTTCCCAATACTAGGTGGACACTATGGTATAATGTCTATGTCTATGCCATGAATGAGGGAGTGGACGTATAGCTCTGTTCATTCTTGACCTTTGCATAAGATGGAGTGAGTGGTCAGCTTCACCTCCTGTCCACTTTATCCCCAGGGAAACAGACTCAGTACCCATTGAATATGAGGCCGTGTGGGCCACAATGTCAGTCTGAAAGCTTCAGAGTAGAGAGAAATTTCTATCACAGGGAATCAAACCACTGTCCCTCACACATCCACCCCACAGCCTCTTCACTATATCACAGCTAAGCTGTACTGGCTACCAGGTAGATATACAGTGAGTTCAGTTAACATGGGCTTTTTATTTTGTGGGATTTCAAATGTCAGTGGCAATAGAATATATTATAATGTGCCATTATGTATTATAAATGGAATAACTGGTTGTGGTGGAGAATAACTGTGCAGTTTGTTTATCTATGAAGTGTCAGAACCACATGAAATTATGTAAGTCATATGGTCCATTCAGATATTCCATTTCTCAAACGATTATTTATTTCTTTATACACCCATTCAATATCATCATCGTTCATGAGAAATTAAGTTCTGTGACTGTTTGGGCTGCAAAGGATATAGTTAATTCATCTGTTTTGGGATGTGTTTCAAACCTTCTGTTGTTTAATGATTGCATGATTCTAATAATATGAATGCTGTTATGTTATTTGTATGAACACCATTATTCAGCTTGAATGAATTGATACACGAGCATTAAAATTACTGTTTAGAATTTAGAAGTAGATCTATGAAATTGTTAATACTAGGTGATGTCATCGTGGATGGCTTCATTGCACAAACCTTTTTTCTTCCAAGTTGTCTGTGCTTCCAGTTCTGTGGAGTTTATTCGCTACCTAGTTAGTTACTGCTCTGGAATATGAAGAAATTTTATAAATAATGATTATTTTCTGTAAAAATTGTGGATTCCCTTCATACACCTTAGCCAGGTGGGATGATGTCTGGATGTTTAGTTAAGCACACCTAGAGGCAACCACACCACTATTTCTCTATTAAAATAGTGTTCATAATGTTCTGCTCATTAGGAAGTTGGCTTAGATTTTGTACCAAATGCATCATACACATTTAGCCAATAATAAGAGTGCTAACTATTTTTCATATATCTTCTCCAGTCAGTCTGTTCTTTGTCCTTACTGTTCCTATGTACAGTATTTTGTAACTGTTAAATACAACTTCACTGTTTTATTTTTTGCATATCCATATTTTTGTTTAAGAAACTGTGTACAAGCAACTAAAGTTGTTTTTGTACCATCTGGAATGGGAGCATGTGCTGTAAGAAAGATTGTGAACAGCATAGTCTACATTAAGCAGTGCATTTCTGTGTGTTGGGTGGTGGGGGAATGGGATTAAAATTTTCTCTTGAGGTTGATCTTTACAGGTGATGTGAGTTGTAGGGTCACCATACACAGCATGATTGTGTGGGATGCAGAAAACAAACATGCTATGCAGGAACTAGAACATTTGTCACCTGGTTTCGATGCCTAATGTGGGATTGACAAGAGCTTTAGTCCTCTTCTTTCCCCCTTTTTATCCCCACCCCCCATCTCAGTGCACAGTCTGTTCAGGACTGTGCTTGGGTGTGTTAATGCAATTTCAAGATTTACCATGCAGCTCTTTTCCAATAAAATGTTGTTACACCTCATAGAACATGTGAAGCATTTAAGTTTTCTTGGTTTCACATTTGGTGACAGTGTAGTCTAGGGAAACTATATCAATGTGGCCTCCAGATCCTCCAAATCATATATCAAATTATTTATTTTATGTGAGAACATTTGGAAACGTCATTTGTGATCAATGCCCCTTTTTGTTATGCGGACTGAATGTGAAGATTGTAGCTGTATTTGCCACAGTATTTATTTTTATTTTATTTTATTTATTTACTATTTATTCATTCAATCCAGCTACGTGGGGCCATAGCCCAAAGGATATAGAACATGTCAAAATTCGAGTAACATAAATAAGGCAAAATATGTACAGTACATGAAAAAGAAGACAATAAAAAAATTTGCATGTTAAATATAATACATACCAAATTTTAAAATAAAATATACATGCAAGATCAATACTGATACATACCAGCCTAAGTTATAAGGTTCATATGGTGATCAAGTAAAATGAGTTGGAAATAATGAGAGACAGTGACATAAAATAGCAGTAGGATATATAAAATATATGTTGATTTTAACAATTATATGTGAATTGTCATTTCACCATTTGATTAAAAATAGGACATTGTCAATACAGACTATAATTTAAAAACTTTAAGTTCTGTTGTAGTTATAAAATTCATTTAAGGTATAGAATGAGTGAAAATGTAAGAATTCTTTCAAGGCTTGTGTGAATTGTTTCTTAGTCTGAAGAAAGTTCTTCACATAGGAGGGCAGGTTATTGAAAGCCTTAATTCCAGAATAATATGGTCCCCTCTGGAACACTGTCAATTTTGAAAGTGGTGGATGCAAATTTAATTTATTTTTAGTGTTAAAACTATGAATTTCAGAGTTTAATCTGAAATAATCTCCATTATCAGCCACAAAAAGCAGAAGTGATAACAAATATTGGGATTGTAGTGGCAATATTTTCAGTCTTTTGAAGTATAGGTACTTTATTAAACAGTGAGTAACTATCAACTTCTAAAGGAGAACAGGTTACATGTGGCTGAAAAGGTTGTACACAACATCACATGAAGTGAGATGGTGGTTGTAAATGATGAATTAGGAGGAAGTGAGTGTGCCTTGTTTGTATATCCTATCCAGGGGTCCACTGGAAGGGCTGAGAAGAATAAAACTAACCTGCAGCTGGAATAATCATCTGCTTAGACTGATATTTGCAGATAACTCCACAATAAAAGCGAACATGAGAAGGTCTCATTTTCACCCGAAGGGATTAATGTACAGAACATGTTCCAGTTTCAGGATTAATCAACATTTCCCTTTCTGATTGTTCCCTGTCTGTTGTTCCTATAAGAATATATCACAGAGGTGAGGAACCAACAAAGTTATATGACATAGACTGAAATAAAACATGTGGTATAACTGAATTGCATTACAGGTCTTTGGAAACAGTCCATCATCAGATATGATGGAGAAGTTCCGTGACATTCTGGCATTCTGCCAGCAAGTGTCACGTCTTATGGTATCGGAGATGCGTCGACGGGCGTCTAACCAATCAACTGAAGCGGCCAGCTGTGCTATTGTTAAGTTTCTTGAAATTGAGAACTCAGAAGAATCAAGCAATGGATGGATGCTTCTTTCTGCACTCAATCTTCTTGCAGCCGGAGATGTCTCATTGGTCCAAGTAAGATGAAATCTGAAGTTTTGTGTCTTGAATCAGTTACTGCTTTTTACATTATATGTTATATTCATGAAAAATGCACCAGTTTATATATATGGGAACTGTGTCACCTAGGCACTTCATATTATCAGGGTTTTAATATCTAAGAGGAGGCAAGGGTTTGGCATGAGCCTAAGTTGAGGGAGAGATGAAATGTGTACAAAATTTTTGTGTGGAAAGCTCTTGGAAAGAGTAAGTTGAAAGACTGGGAAAGAGGTGGGATGATGACTGTAAGAATAATTTTAATGAGACAGATTGCAAGGAGATGGTAAGAATGAGAGACAAATGACAGTGTTTGAAGATTGTGCATATGGTGGACTATAGTAATAATGGTAATATCACTTATGCTATTTAGTAGATTTAATAGACATGACTGATATTTTGGACACTATCCATTGTCGCTGGTTAAGAAACCCACACCATTTTGAAGCATGGAGCCCTCTCCATGTCACATGGAAAGTGGAGGGGGAAAACATACTCTGTTGAGTACTATTGAAAGGTCAATCTATATCACCAGAGTACCATCTCCACATCTGAAAAGTCATGGGTGTTTTAGCCTGAGTTAGTGGATAGTGTTTAAAACATCAGTGACACTTCAGTGAGTATATGTGTTTGAAATGTACTCATATTATATGAACTTCAGAGGTTGAGGTACGTTGATTCATAGTCATTGTATTGACACCGTATTCTTTTTTATGTTTGTTAACTTGTTATTTTGTGCTTTAGTAAATAACACTTTGTTGCATATTGGATACTTTTCTGTAGAGAGTAATTCAGGATTTAACATTGAGTGACACTAGTGGTTTTTCACCTTAAAGGCTTGTAGAGCCATAATTCTGGTACTGCTAATGAGAAAAAATTAAAATGTGGCAAGTTCATTGGGTCTCAGATGACAAAAAGTAGTTGGTTCGTGAGACGAGTTTTAACCTTTGTTTGAATTGCATTGTACTGTTGTGACTGTGCATGCACCTGATCCTGCTGGCCCACAACCATATTTTTTTAAATATAAGTACATTTACCCTTGAGTTAAAATCTCTGTTGCTAGCACACACAAAAATGAGAGATTTAAATCACATCATCTTGGATGTCAAGGTCCTGTAGGTGGTCTGTCTGGAACGCATAGTGGAACTCTTGTCTGCAGTGGTTGAAGAGTAGAATTAATTCAAAGAGGTGCTTGTTATTATTAAGTTTAGAACCTGTTGGCCTGCAGTCTGGTGTCCGATGTGCTAAAACTTCGGATGTATGAAGCCATCGTTTATCATTTGTTTAATGGTGTGCTGAAAAACTATCTCTTACTTAAAAAAAAAAAGTAAAGCAATCCCTGTACAGGCCATGAGCGTTCCAGGAAGTTGAGGTTCCCAGATTTCCAGAAAAGTTGGCACATGGAGGTGGTAAGGTCAGCCCATTGTGCTGGCTGCCTATACCCACAGGAAAGATTCCTGTTATGCATTTCTGTTAGAGCCTGAGTCAACCCCAGGGCCACAGTGTGGCCGTAAGGATTATGTCAATGAAAAATAGCAATGACACCATCGGGAATTGAACCCGCGACCTCCTGGCTTGTAGCACAGTGCCCCAACTGCGCCACCTTGTGCCTCCTGATCTCTTACTGAAGGGACAAATGCAAGTTGCAAACATTTGGATCAGAGTGCTCAGGAAAACATTATAAACGGATGGGGAAAACAGAATATGGTGTTATAACAGGAAATGTGTGAATTTTGCTTTTCTTATTATTTGTAGTGTTATTTTTATTTTAGCTTATGTATGGTAACTGTTGCAGGTCATGACGTCTGTTTCGGTTCCATCAACACTTGTCAAGTGTCTGTATCTGTTCTTTGACTTGCCAGAAATAGAGAGTCCAGATACGGCAGAAAATGGTAGTGAGTTTACGCCACGAGAAAGGAGAATCTTACTTCAGAAGATCTTTGTGCAGGTAAATAAGCACTTTTTTGTTTACTTGAATTATTTTTGGTTTGTAAGGATGTGTCTGACATTCACCACTAATTAGTACCTTTTTAAAGAAAGCCATACTTTAGTCAGTGTATTTCGCAGTGTGTGACTAATATCTTCCCTTGGACTGTTCTTGTGCTTTGCACTGGGGAAGCCATGGCACAGGCTTTTTAAATTTAGGCCATTTTAATTGCTCAGTCTGTGGTATCTCAGCAGGTAAGTGTTCATGTACACAGTGCAAGTAGAAAGAAGAAGTGCCAAAACACTGCACTATAAATGTGTATATGGGGTGGAGGTAAGTCACCTCTTAACCTTTTCATCTGATAGGAAAGGGACCCCAAGCATCATCATCATCATCATCTCCTGTTATCCCCTTTAGGGACACAGGGCATCAACAAAATGTCACCATCTGATCCTATTTCTGGCAAGCTTCTTAACTTCACCCCATCTCTTCCCTTCTTCTAGTGCCTCATTGTGGACCGATCTCCCCCACGTCTGTTTAGGTCTCCCTCTCCACCGTTTCCCCTGTGGGTTCCACCCACGCCTTCACGGCTCACATTATCGCCCTCAGGCCTTCCCAGATATATAAATGTAGCCCCATCATGGGTGGTCATTTCGCCGAACTCACTCCATCTCACTTCACTCATTCCCAAGATATTCAATTCATACCTCTTCATACAAGCCACTGCTTGTCTTAATCTTCCACACTCTCGTAAGGTTCTTACATTCCATATCCCAGTTTTCGTAATTCTTTTCATACCAAAGGTTGTCGATCTAGGATCAGTCTGGTTTCTTCCCGTTGATGTTTCTTTAATAGCTTGATTTAAGGTGTGCAGGTTATTAGCCCACAGCACCCGACCTTGATGGTGGGGCTGCCACCTAAAGCCTTCAAGCTGGCTGTTTTCTGTCGGGGTTGTCTCCCTTAGCCTTTGAAGATCCCTCTTTGCCACAAGGCACTGGTGGGTCTGTCTTCATCTGACGCCTACCCTTTGACCTTTCCAGCATGGGAGGCCCTACCAGTAGCTACGCTACTGCTGGTATAGCTCTCAGGGTCATCAGCTTACTCAAACCTCCTCACTACGATAAGGTGGAGACCCCATGAGGAGGAGACCCCAAGCACCTACTGAATAAATGGCTGAATATGATCATGAGCCATTCTGGAGGCAGTGGTTTCAAAAGAGAAGAGTTTCTAATGCCCCCACCAGGAAGTGAACCCTGGCAATTCGTTCTATAGCCATGCCATTCACTTCACTGACACTTGATTTATTGAGTTTAATTAAACTTGTAGAGTGGCAAAGTACATTTTAGTAAATCTTGGTGAATTTTGTCTTAAAGTGTTAATTTGTATTGTTACTGCATTGTTTAAAGAAGTAAATTATCACTTTATGTTGGGTACTTATGTTGGTGTGAATCTTTCATCCAGGTGCTCGTAAGATTGTGCAGCCATACTGCTCCCGCAGAAGAATTGGCACGTAAAGATGATCTCACACTGCTATTCTCTGCCATCACAAGTTCATGTCCACAGTACAATGTAATGTGGAGGAAAAGTGCAGCAGAGGTGCTCATGACACTTTCACGCCATGGCCTTACACAGCCTGTTGTCAGTTACATCCACAGTAAGTGTTTCAACCCTCCGAAGCCCCATTTCTGTGCTCCTCCAGTCTGTCTCTGCTTGTCTGTATGTATGATGGTTCCCGGACAGTTACTCCACAAACCTTTTCCATGAAAGACCAGAATTCATGATTGTGCATCTAAACGTTACCCTTTTCCTCTCCCCCCAAAATTTCTTCTATAAATGTCAATTTTTTCTCATTTCCTGGATTCCTACATGATTTAAACTGTGTAACAGATTCAGACCTGTTCATAATGTTAGATTAAAAGTTAATACTCAGAGCAGAGTACAGAAAGTTTTATAAAATAAGTTGGCACCACCAGTCATATCAGTTTATGTTCTCACTTAATCCTTTTGCCTTTATGGATTTACTTTAAATAATATTGCCAGACTAGAAATCTGCCTTGTCAACTCAGGCAACCATGGAAATTTCTGTAGCTTAGTCATGGCAGGGTTAAATATGCTTGTTTGTTTGTTTTGTCAAGCATATGTATATCTGGTCTATTTTTAAGGACAGTTTGTTGAGTTGTTATGGACCTATCGTAGTACAGTTTATAGTGTGCATTCTCGAACACAGATTGTGTGGCTCATATTTATACTACACTGTTGGTTTTCACTTTGACAGTCCACATTTGATAGCCCATTTTTGATGGGTGATGTTGGCTGCTTGATTGTGATGATGGCCATAATCACCTTGAACTTATCATCATCATCATCCTTGTTATCACCTTTATGCAGGGTATTTACAATTATATACCTGAAACAAACCATGTTTCTAAGGTATATTGTGTTGCCGTTGTTCTGTATTTACAATTTGTGCTACATGTAATGTTATTTCGCCAGTGAAACATGTTTTGTACTTTTACATTAGCACTCTCCTTAGTATGTGCATAGTGCCCAATATGGCTGTGGTTTGTAGTGCCTTAATTTTGTGCTTTCCTGGTATGTTGCTCAGGTATTGTCTGAATGACTTTGAGCTGGTTCCATTCACCTCTGTTATTACTGGTATCACTTTTGCTTTCACATTTCACATTTGCTGAATTTCTTCTTTGATGTCTATATATTTTAAAATCTTCTCACCGTCTTTCTTGATCACATTTCTCTCTCCAGGAATTGCAACATCTATGAGCATGCATGTTCCTTTTTTTATTATCAAGGATTATGATGTCCATTTTATTATTAGGAATAGTTCTGTTGGTTCACACTTGTTCCATAATATGGTAACCTTACCTTCATGACTTGTTTCAACTGATTTTGGTACATGGTCATATTAGTGTTCATTGTCTAATTTTCCCCCTATTTCCTTGCATATGTTAAAGTGTAGTTGAATACACACACACTGTATCATGTCTCCGTATGTACTGTTCTTTTGTCAATATTGGGCATGCTGATATGATGTGTTCCATTCTGTCATGAAATTGTTTACGGAGTCTGCATTTGCTATCTTTATCATCACCATCACCATCCTCCTCCTCCTCCTCC
>JGI20166J26741_11523029_pt1 | contig 12457 bp, 9 predicted proteins | sample TergutCu122P5_FD_26741 | JGI IMG/M metagenome (IMG submission 26741) | reverse complement strand
TGAGTAGTTGAGGGTTAAGCCCACTGGATTATTATGTATGGGGATAGATAAATGAATTGGTTTACAGTGTTAAGGTGGTAGTGCGAGATGCATTGCGTCGTTACATTGCGGATGCTACAGACTACATCAGGAAGTCGGCAGCAGCTGGCGCGCAGTTCACAACCGAGCGGCAGCGGCGGCGGGGGCATTTTCGAAAATTAGCTTTAAGCACAGATAAATTCATATTAAACGTGATTTCACGACGTTAAATTTAATATAATTGCTGTATTATTTCGTACAAAAGAATAACGTCTCTTTGCCAGAAAAACCCATTTATCTCGGATTATTTCGTGACAGCGCTTGAACCAGATACTTGAAGGTTTTGTACTGCGGAGTTACCAATTTCTTCATAGAGATAAGAGAAAGTGGTTATTTCATTGGCTCTTTTAAGTATTATATCTCACTGTACATAAATACTGTCTGTCGCTAGCACTGTGCACAGCTGATATTAAGGAAAAGATATCTAATGAATTAGAGTTAAATCTTTGGCCTCGACACTGAATCCGATAAGCCAATTCATGTACGTGACTTATTGATATGGTACGTACTCGTACATGAGATTGTGCTAAGCCTGCTGACGGTGAAGTCACTACTTCAGTCCCAAACTTAATACAAGTTTACCAAAATGCACTGCGTCATATCACAGATATAAAGAATTTGAAAACGCCTAAATAAATATAAACAAATTTTTATAATAAATAAATTGTCAAAATCACAGTGCTATGGATACATGGACTGGCTGCAATATTGTTAGTACAAAGTAGAGAACAAATGGCGGTTCTGCCTGCAGTCACTGCAGTACTGTCACATCACAATTCTGCCTGCAGTTACTGCAGTACTGTCACATAACAATTCTGCCTGCAGTAATTGCAGTACTGTCACATAACAGTTCTGCTTGCAGTTACTGCAGTACTGTCACATCACAATTCTGCCTGCAGTTACTGCAGTACTGTCACATCACAATTCAACCTGCAGTTACTGCAGTACTGTCATATAACAGTTTTGCCTGCAGGTAATGCAGTACTGTCACATAACAATTCTGCCTGCAGTTACTGCAGTACTGTCACATCACAATTCTGCCTTCAGTTACTGCAGTACTGTCACATAACAGTTCTGCCTGCAGTTACTGCAGTACTGTGACATAACAGTTCTGCCTGCAGTTACTGCAGTACTGTCACATAACATTTCTGCCTGCAGTTACTGCAGTACTGTCACATCAAAATCCTGCATGCAGTTACTGCAGTACTGTCACAACACAATTCTGCCTGCAGTTACTGTAGTACTGTCACATCACAATTCTGCCTTCAGTTACTGCAGGACTGTCACATAACATTTCTGCCTGCAGTTACTGCAGTACTGTCACATAACAGTTCTGTCTGCAGTTACCGCAGTACTGTCACATAACAGTTCTGCCTGCAGTTACTGCAGCACTGTCACATTAAAATTCTGCATGCAGTTACTGCAGTACTGTCACATCACAATTCTGTCTGCAGTTACTGCAGTACTGTCACATTACAATTCTGCCTTCAGTTACTGCAGTACTGTCACATAACAGTTCTGCCTGCAGTTAGAGTAGTACTGTCACATAACAGTTCTGCCTGCAGTTACTGCAGTACTGTCAGATAACAGTTCTGCTGCAGTTACTGCAGTACTGTCACATAAGAGTTCTACCTGCAGTTACTACAGTACTGTCACATCACAATTCTGCCTGCAGTTACTGCAGTACTGTCACATCACAATTCTGCCTTCAGTTACTGCAGTACTGTCACATAACAGTTCTGCCTGCAGTTACAGCAGTACTGTCACAAAACAGTTCTGCCTGCAGTTACTGCAGTACTGTCACATAACAGTTCTGCCTGCAGTTACTGCAGTACTGTCACATCAAAATTCTGCCTGCAGTTACTGCAGTTCTGTCACATCACAATTCTGCCTGCAGTTACTGCAGTACTGTCACATCATTGTTCTGACTGCAGTTAATGCAGGACTGTCACATCATAATTCCTCTGCAGTTACTGCAGGACTGTCACATAACAGTTCTGCTTGCAATTACTGCAGCACTGACATATCACAGTTTTGCTGCAGTTACTGCAGTACTGTCACACACCAGTTCTGCCTGCAGTTACTGCAGTACTGTCACATAACAATTCTAACAGAAGTTACTGCAGTACTGTCACATAACAGTTCTGCTTGCATTTACGGCAGTACTGTCATATAATATTTCTGCCTGCAGTTACGGCAGCACTGTCACATAAGAGTTCTGCCTGCAGTTACTTCAGTACTGTCACATCAAAGTTCTGCCTGCAGTTACTGCAGGACTGTCACATCACACTTCCGCCTGCAGTTACTACAGATCTGTCACATCACAGTTCTGCCTGCAGTTACTGCAGTCCTGTCACATTAAATTTCTGCCTACAGTTATTGCAGTAATGTCACATCACAGTTCTGCCTGCAGTTACTGCAGGATTGTCACATCATAATTCCTCTGCAGTTACTGCAGGACTGTCACATAACAGTTCTGCTTGCAATTACTGCAGCACTGACATATCACAGTTTTGCTTCAGTTACTGCAGTACTGTCACACACCAGTTCTGCCTGCAGTTACTGCAGTACTGTCACATCACAATTCCAACAGAAGTTACTGCAGTACTGACACATAACAGTTCTGCTTGCAGTTACTGCAGTACTGTCATATCATATTTCTGCCTGCAGTTACGGCAGGACTGTCACATAAGAGTTCTGCCTGCAGTTACTTCAGTACTGTCACATCACAGTTCTGCCTGCAGTTACTGTAGGACTGACACATCACAGTTCTGCCTGCAGGTAATGCAGCACTGTCACAAAACTGTTCTGCCTGCAGTTACTTCAGAAACGTCACATCACAGATCTGCCTGCAGTTACTGCAGAACTCTCACATCACAATTCTGCCTACAGTTACTGCAGTTCTGTCACATCACAGATCTGCCTGCAGTTAATGCACTATTGTCACATCAAAATTCTGCTTACAGTTAATGTACTACTGTCACATCACAGTTCTGCCTGCAGTTACTGCAGTACTGTCGCATCACAGATCTGCCTACAGTTACTGCAGTACTGTCACATAACAGTTCTGCCTGCAGTTACTGCAGTACTGTCACAACACAGTTCTGCTGCAGTTAGTGCAGTACTCTCACATCACAATTATGCCTGCATTTATTGCAGTTCTGTTACATCACATATCTGCCTGCAGTTACTGCAGTACTATCACATCACAGTTCTGCCTGCAGTTACTTCAGTACTGTCACATCAAAATTCTGCTTACAGTTACTGCAGGACTGTCACATCACACTTCCGCCTGCTGTTACTACACATCTGTCACATCACAGTTCTGCCTGCAGTTACTGCGGTACTGTCACATTACAGTTTTGCTTGCAGTTACTGCAGTACTGTCTTATCACAATTCTGCCTGCAGTTACTGCAGTTCTGTCACAATAAAATTCTGCCTACAGTTATTGCAGTACTGTCACATCACAGTTCTGCCTGCAGTTACTGCAGTACTGTCACATCAAAGTTCTGCCTGCAGCTACTGCAGCATTGTCATATCACAGATCTGCCTGCAGTTACTGCAGTTCTGTCACATTACAGTTCTGCCTGCAGTTTCTGCAGTATTGTCACATTACAATTCTGCCTGGAGTTACTGTAGTACAGTCAAAAAACATTTCTGCCTGCAGTTACTGCAGAACTGTCACATCACAATTCTGCCTGCAGTTACTGCAGTACTGTCACATCACAGTTCTGCCTGCAGTTACTGCAGCACTGACACATCACAAATCTACCAGCTGTTACTGCAGTACTGTCGCATCACAGTTCTGCCTGCAGTTAATGCAGTACAATTACATCACAGTTCAGCCTGCAGTTACTGCAGTACAGTCACATCACATTTCTGCTTGCAGTTACTGCAGGACTGTCACATCACAATCCTGCCTTCAGTTACTGCAGTACTGTCACATCACAGTTCTGCCTTCATTTACTGCAGAACTGTGACATCACAGTTCTGCCTTCAGTTACTACAGTACTGTCATATCACAGTTCTGCCTGCAGTAACGGCAGCACTGTCACATAAACGTTCTGCCTGCAGTTACTTCAGTACTCTCACATCACATTTCTGCCTGCAGTTACTGCAGTACCGTCACTTCACAATTCCGCCTGCAGGTACTGCAGGATTGTCACATAAGAGTTCTGCCTGCAGTTACTTCAATAATGTCACATCAGAGTTCTGCCATCTGTTACTGGAATACTGTCACAAAACATTTCTGCCTGCAGTTACTACAACACTGTCGCATCACAGTTCCGCCTGCAGTTACTGCAGATCTGTTACATAACAGATCTGCCTGCTGTTACTGCAGGATTGTCACATCAAAATTGTGCCTGCAGTTAATGCAGTACCGTCACATCACATTTCTGCCTGCAGTTACTGCAGTAATATCATATCAGAGATCTGCCTGCAGTTACTGCAGTACTGTCACATAACAGTTTTGCCTGCAGTTACTGCAGTACTGTCACATAACAGTTCTGCCTGCAGTTACTGCAGTACTGTCACATAACAGTTCTGGCTGCAGTTACTGCAGTACTGTCACATCACAGTTCTTCTGCAGTTAGTGCAATACTTTCCCATCACAATTATGCCTGCAGTTACTGCAGTTCTGTTACATCACAGATCCGACTGCAGTTATTGCAGGACTATCACATCAGATTTCTGCCTGCAGTTACTTCAGTACTGTCACATCAAAATTCTGCCTGCAGTTACTGCAGCACTGTCACATCACAGTTCCGCCTGCAGTTACTGCAGTTCACTCACATCACAGTTCTGCCTGCAGTGACTGCAGTACTGTCACATCACAGTTTTTTCTGCAGTTACTGCAGGACAGCCATATCACATTTCTGGCTGCAGTTACTGCAGAATCTGTCACATGAAATTTCTGCCTGTAGTTATTGCAGTACTGTCACATTACAATTCTGCCTGCAGTTACTGCAGTTCTGTCACATCAAAATTGTGCCTGCTGTTACTGCAGGAATGTCACATCACAGTTCTTCTTACAGTTACTGCAGTTCTGTCACTTTACAGTTCTGCCTGCAGTTTCTGCAGTACTGTCACATCACAGTTCTGCCTGCAGTTATTGTAGTACTGTCACACAACAATTCTGCCTGCAGTTACTGCAGCACTGTAACATCACATTTCTGCCTGCAGTTACTGCAGTACTGACACATCAACATTTTGCCTGCAGTTACTGCAGCACCGAAACATCACAAATCTACCTGCAGTTACTGCAGTACTGTAGCATCAGATTTCTACCTGCATTTACTGCAGTACTAACACATCAGTGTTCTGCTTGCATTTACTGCAGTACAGTCACATCACAGTTCTGCCTGCAGTTACTACAGTACTGTCAATTCACAGCTCTGCCTGCATTTAAAGCAGTACTGTACCATAACAGTTCTTCCTGTAGTTAGTGCAGCACTGTCACATCACACTTTTGCCTGCCGTTCCTGTAGTACTGTCACATTACAGATTTGCCTGCAGTTAATGCAGCACTGTCACATCACATTTCTGCTTGCAGTTACTAAAATACTGTCACATCAATGTTCTGCTTGCAGTTACTGCAGGACTGTTACATCACAGTTCTGCCTGCAGTTACTGCAGTACTGTCACATCACAGATCTGCCTGCAGTTACTGCAGAACTGTCACTTCAAAGTTCTGCCTGCAGATACTGCAGGACTGTTACATCACTGTTCTGTCTGCAGTTACTGCAGTACTGTCACATCACAATTCTGACTGTAGTTACTGCAGCACTGTCATCTCACAAGTCTGCGTGCATTTACTATAGTACTGTCAATCACAGTTCAGCCTGCAGTTACTGCAGCACTGTCACATCACAGTTCTGCTTGCAGTTACTGCAGCACTGTCATCTCACAAGTCTGCAAGCAGTTACTGCAGCACTGTCACATTACTGTTCTGCATGCAGTTACTGCAGTACTCTCACATAACATTTCTGCCTGCATTTACTGCAGTACTGCCATATCAGAGTTCTGCTTGCAGTTACTGCAGTACTCTCACATTACATTTCTTCCTGCCGTTACTGCGGTACTGTCACATCACATTTTTGCCTTCAGTTACTGCAGCACTCTTACATTACATTTCTGCCTGAAGTTACTGCAGTACTGTCACATTACATTTCTGCCTGCCGTTACTGCAGTACTGTCACATCACATTTTTGCTTTCAGTTACTGCAGCACTCTTACATTACAGTTCTGCCTGAAGTTACTGCAGTACTGTCACATAACATTTCTGCCTGCAGTTACTGCAGTACCGTCGCATCACAATTCTGCTTGCAGTTAGAGCGGTACTGTCACATAACATTTCTGCCTGCAGTTACTGCAGTACTGTCACTTCACATTTCTGCCTGCAGTTACTGCAGTCCTGTCACATCACATTTCTGCCTGCAGTTACTGCAGTAGTGTCACATCAGAAGTCTGCCTGCATTTACTCATTTCTCTCACATCACAGTTCGGATTCAGTTACTTCAGAACTGTCACATAACAGTTCTGCCTGCAGTTACTGCAGTTCTGTCACATCACAAATCTGCCTGCAGTTATTGCAGTACTGTCCATCACAATTCTGGCTGCAGTTACTGCAGTTCCGTCACTTCACATTTCTGCATGCAGTTACTGCAGTGCTATCCCATCACATTTCTGCCGGCAGTTACTGCTGTACTGCCACATCATATTTCTGCCTGCATTTACTGCAGGACTGTCACATGACATTTCTGCCTGCTGTTACTGCAGCACTGTCACATTACAGTTCTGCCTGCAGTTACTGCAGTATTGTCATATCACAGTTCTGCCTGCATTTACTGCAGCACTGTCACATCAGTGTACTGCTTGCAGTTACTGCAGGACTCTCACATCACACTTTTACTTGCAGTTACTGCAGAACTGTCACATCACATTTCTGCCTGCAGTTACTGCAGCACTGTCACATCACAGTTCTGCCTGCTGTTACTGCAGGTCTCTCACATCAGTTTTCTGCCTGCACTTACTGCAGAACTGTAACTTCACAGTTCTGCCTGCAATTACTGCAGAACTGTCACGTCACAGTTCTGCCTGCAGTTACTGCAGCACTGTCACATTACAAACCTGCCTGCAGTTACTGCAGTACTGTAACATTACAATTCTGCCTGCAGTTACAGCAGCACTGTCACATCACAATTCTGCCTGCAGTCATTGCTGTACTGTCACTTCACAATACTGCCTGCAGTTACTGCAGTACTGTCACATCACAGTACTTCCTGCAGTTACTGCAGTACTGTCACATCACATTTCTGCCTGCAGTTACTGCAATACTGTCACATTACATTTCTGCCTGCACTTACAACAGTACTGTCACATCACAGTACTGCCTGCAGTTACTGCAGTACTGTCACATCAACGTTCTGCCTGCAGTTTCTGCAGCATTGTCAGATCACATTTCTGCCTGCAGGTAATGCAGTTCTGTCACATTACCGTTCTGCCTGCAGTTACTGCAGGTCTGTCACATCACATTTCTGCCTGCAGTTACTGCAGCACTGTCACATCACAGTTCTGCCTGCAGTTACTACAGTGCTCTTACGTCACATTACTGCCTGCAGTTTCTGCAGGACTGTCACATCACATTATTCCTTGCAGTTACTGCAGCACGTTCACATCACAGTTAATCTTGCAGTTACTGCAGTACTGTCACATCACAGTTCTGCCGTAGTTACTGCAGCACTGTCACATTACAGTTTTGCCTGCAGTTACAGCACTTCTCTTACATTGCATTTCTGTCTGCAGTTATATCAGCACTGTCACATCACATTTCTTCCTGCAGTTACTGCAGTACTGTCACATCACAATTGTGTCTGCAATTACAGAAGTACTGCCACATCACAATTCTGCCTGCAGTTACTGCAGGACTGTAACATCATATTTCTGCCTGCAGTTACTGCAGCACTGTCACATCACAGTTCTTCCTGCAGTTACTGCAGAACTGTCACATCTCATTTCTCACTGCAGTTATTGCAGTACTTTCACATCGAAGTTCTGCTGCAGTTACTGCAGTACTGTCACATCACAGACCTGCTTGCAGTTACTGCAGCACTGTCACATCACAGTTCTGCCGAATTTACTGCAGTACTGTCACACAACAGTTCTGCCTGCAGTTACAACAGTACTGTCACATCACAATTCTGCCTGCAGTTACTGCAGTACTGTCACAAAACTTTTCTTACTGCAGTTACTGCAAAACTGTCACATCACATTTCTGCCTGCAGTTACTGCAGTACTGTCACATCACATTCCTGCCTGCAGATACTGCAGCACTGAAACCTAACAAATCTGCCTGCAGTTACTACAGTACTGACACATCACATTTCTGCCTGCAATTACTGCAGAACTGTCACATCACAGTTCTGCTGCTGTTACTGCAGTACTGTCACATCACAGTTCTGTCTGCAGTTACTGCAGCACTGTCACATAACACTTCTGCTGCAGTTACTGCTGCACTGTCACATCACATTTCTGCCTGCAGTTCCTGCAGTACTGTCACATTAAAGATCTGACTTCAATTAATGCAGCATTGTCACATCACAGTTCTTCCTGCTGTTTCTAGGGTACTGTCACATCACAGTTCTGCCTGCAGTTACTGCAGGACTGTCAAATCACATTTCTTCCTGCAGTTACTGCCGTTCGGTCACATCACATTTCTGCTTAAAGTTATTTCAGAACTGTCGCATCACATTTTTGCCTACAATTACTGCTGTACTGTCATTTCAAAGTACTGCCTGCAATTATTGCAGCACTGTCACATCACATTTCTGCCTGCAGTTACTGCAGTTCTGTCACATTACATATCTGCCTGCAGTTACTGAAACACTGTCACATCACAGTTATGCCTGCAGTTACTGCAGTTCTGTCACATCACAGTTCTGCCTGCAATTACTGCAGAGCTGTCACACCCATCTTCTCTCTGCAGTTACAGCAGGACTGTCACATCACAATACTGCCTGTTGTTACTGCAGCACTGTCACAACAGATTTTTGCCTGCAGTTATTACAGTGATGCCACATCACAATTCTGCCTGCAGTTACTGCATCACTGTCACATCACTGTTCTGCATGCAGTTACTGCAGCACTGTCACATCACTGTTCGACTTGCAGTTACTGCAGACCTCTCACCTCACAGTTCTGCATGCAGTTACTGCAGGACTGTAACATCACATTTCTGACTGCAGTTACTGCAGTTCTGTCACATCACATTTTTGCCTACAGTTACTGCAGTACTGTCACATCACAGTTCTGCCTGCAGTTACTGCAGGACTGTCACATAACAATTTTGCCTGCTGTTACTTCACCACTGTCACATCACATTTCTTCCTGCAGTTACGGCAGTACTGTCACATCACATTTCTGCCTGCAGTTACAGCAGCACTCTTACATCACATTTTTGCCTGAAGGTACTGCAGTACTGTCACATAACAGTTCTGCCTGCTGTTACTGCAGTACTGTCACAATACAATTCTGCTTGCAGTTACTGCAGTACTGTCACATAACATTTCTGCCTGCATTTAATGTAGTACTGTCACATCAAATTTCTGCCTGCAGTTAAGGCAGTCCTGTCACACCAAACTTCTGCCTGCAGTTACTGCAGTACTGTTAAATCACCGTTCAGACTGCAGTTATTGCAGTCCTTTCACATCACACTTCTGCCTACAGATTATCAGTTCTCTCACATCACTTTTCTGCCTGCAGTTACTGCAATAATGTCACATAACAGCTCTGCCTGTAGTTACTGCAGTTCTGTCACATCACAGATCTGCCTGCAGTTTTGCAGTACTGTCCATCAATGTTCTTCCTGCAGTTACTGCAGTATTGTCTCTTCAAATTTCTGCTTGCAGTTACTGCAGCAATGTCACATCACATTTCTGCCTGCAGTTACTGGAGTTCTGTCACTTCACAGTTCTGCATGCAGTTACTTCAGTGCAGTCCCAAAACAATTCTGCCTGCATTTAATGCAGTGCTGTCACATCACAATTCTGTCTTCAGTTACTGCAGTAGTGTCACATCGCATTTCTGCCTGTACTTACTGCAGCACTGCCACATTAGAATTCTGCCTGCAGTTACTACAGTACTGTCACATCACAGTCCTGCATGCAGTTTCTGCAGCACTCTCACATCACTTTTCTGCTTGCTGTTAATGCAGGTCTGTTACATTACATTTCTGCCTGCAGTTACTGCAGTACTGTCACTTCACTCTTCTGCCTGTAGTTACTGCAGTACTGTCACATCACAATTTTGCCTACAGTTACTGCAGTACTGTCACATCACTTTTCTGCCTGCAGTTACTGCACTACTGTCACATCACAGTTCTGCCTGCAGTTATTGAAGTACTGAAAAATAACTGTTCTGCCTACAGTTACTGCAGGACTGTCACATCACATTTCTGCCTTAGTTACTGCAGGACTGTCACATCACAATTCTGCCTGCAGTTACTGCAGCACTGTCACATCACCATACTGCTTGCAGTTACTGCAGCACTCTCACATCGAATTTCTTCTTGCAGTTAATGCTGTACTGTCACATCAACGTTCTGCCTGCAGTTTCTGTAGCACTGTCAATCACAAGTCTGCCTGCAGGTACTGCAGTTCTGTCACATCACAGTTCTGCCTGCTATTACTGTAGCACTGTCACATCACAGTTCTGCCTGCAGTTGCTGCAGATCACTCACATCACTTTTCTGCCTGCACTTACTGCAGCACTCTCACATTACATTTCTGCCTGCAGTTACTGCAGTACTGTCACGTCACACTTCTGCCTGCAGTTACTGCAGCACTGTTACATCACAATTCTGCCTTCAGTTACAACAGTACTGTCACATCACATTTCTGTCTGCAGTTACTGCTGTACTGTGACATCACATTTCTTCCCCGCAGTTACTAAAGTACTGTCACATTACAGTTCTTCCTGCAGTTACTGCTGTACTGTCCCATCACAGTTCTGCGTGCAGATACTGCAATACTGTCACATCACAATTCTGCCTGCAGTTACTGCAGTACTGTCACATAACAGTTATGTTTGCAGTTACTGCAGTACTGTCACATCAACTTTCTGCCTGCAGTCTCTGTAGCACTGTCACATCACAAGTCTGCCTGCAGGTACTGCAGTTCTGTCACATCACATTTCTGCCTGCAATTACTTGAGTCCTGTCACATCACAGTTCTTCCTGCAGTCACTGCATTACTGTCAAATAACATTTCTGCCTGCAGTTACTGCAGTACTGCCATATCAGATTTCTGCTTGCAGTTATTGCATTTCTCCCACATAACAGTTCTGCCTGCAGTTACTGCAGTACTGTCATATCACATTTCTGACTGCAGTTACTGCAGAACTATTACATCACGATACTGCTTGCAGTTACATCAGCACTCTTACATCACAATTCTTCTTGCAGTTACTGCAGTACAGTCACATCACATTTGTACCTGTAGTTACTGCAGCACTGTCACATCACCGTTGTGCCTGCAGTTGCAGCATTTCTCTCACCTCTTATTTCTGCCTGCATTTACTGCAGCACTCTCACATCACATTTCTGCCTGCAGTTAATGCAGAACTGTCACATCACAATTCTGCCTGCAGTTAGCGCAGTACTGTTACATCACACTTCTGCCTGTAGTTACTGCAGCACTGTGACATTAGAGTTCTGCCTACAGTTAATACAGTACTTTCACATCACAATTCTGCCTGCAGTTTCTGTAGCACTCTCACATCACATTACTGCTTGCAGTTACTGCAGTTCTCTCACATTACATTTCTGCCTGCAATTACTGCAGTACTGTAACATCATAGTTCTCCCTGCAGTTACTGCAGTACTTTCACATCACAATTTTGCCTGCAGTTACTTCAGTACTGTCACGTCACAATTCTGCCTGCAGTGAATGCAGTACTGTCACATAACAATTCTGCCTGCAGTTACAGCAGCACTGTCACATCACAGTTCTGCCTGTCGTTACTGCAGTGCCGTTATATTTCATTTCTGCCTGCAGTTACTGCAGGACTGTTATATCAGTTCGGCAGCACTCTCACATTACAATTCTTCTTGCAGTTACTGCAGTACTGTAACATCACAGTTCTGCCTATTGTTACTGCAGCACTGTCACATCACAACTCTGCCTGCAGTTACTGCATTTCTCTCACATCACAATACTGTGTAGTGGCTGTGTGGTTGAGTTTCACACTGCCGCTATTTGTGGGGCAACTGCCTTGGGCCAGTGGCTGTTGTCCCTGTGAATATTTGGGGGAGTGTCTATATTGCAAGCCCAGATTGGTAGCGTTGTGACTGAGTCGGCCTGCGTGGTAATAATGGGGTAG
>JGI20166J26741_11522918_pt1 | contig 12458 bp, 8 predicted proteins | sample TergutCu122P5_FD_26741 | JGI IMG/M metagenome (IMG submission 26741) | reverse complement strand
CATATACTGTGTACGTAAACGCGCACGCACGCACGCACACACACACAAAACTATTCTGACTACTGTGTCCTGACGCGGCATGTTCATATATATATATATATATATATATATGCATACACACACACACACATGTATATGCACAATACAGTATACACAGCAATATATATTAGTTTCCTGACGTGGACCTAACAAGAAACAGGAAAGCACTGCTACTCATGCCTGTACATTCGGGACACTTGGCTGTCAAATCTCTGTGCAAGTATTGGCTGCAGTTTTCTTGGAGGTGATTAGGAACCTCTTTCTTAATCATCGTTCTAATTACAATAATAAATCAGTTCTATAACGTTAATTACGGCATTAACGTAGTCCCTATAGCGACTACGGTATGGTCTGGACCATGGTATGATTCTCGTTAGAGGCAAAAGATCTTTCCTTTCTCCAGATTGCAGATCGGCACTGCAGCCCACTGCCAGCTGCTCACACACCGAGGACAAACCGGTCGGTGTTTGAAGCTGGCCTCTCACCTCCGCCTAGGGCAAGGCAAAGAATGACTGGGGTTATATCTCCACTGTCCCATGTGTCTTTATGCCAAGCATCGGAAGTGCTTAGAAATTTAAGACTGTCGTACATTACACGCAGGTTTATTTGGTTTCTGGACCTAGTATTGAGTATTCTAAAGAATGGCTGTGTTTTTGATTACAGGACAGAGCACGTGGCAGTACAAACTCAGCTAGACTCTGGCTTCATTTTAAATCTCTCTTCAGACCTTTACAATAACTCCTTCTATTGGGCCTAAACGAATACAAGTCTCCAAAACCTGTTGCCTGTTGATGGAAAGGGATTCAGGTTTTGAACAACTGCGTTATTTTTTAAATATTAGGAAACGCAGGAAGTCCAGATACCACATAGTCATCCTACATGAGTAAAATTATTTTCATTTTATTTGAGACTTATTATTTGTTTAAGTTATGGCTACCATTGCGGACGGAAAAACATCCATGCGAATAAAGGCTGCTTTTGCTGCAGACTGCGGCAGTATTTGTCTGTCCCTTGCTATTCTATTTTCTACGTATTTACAATTATTTTACCTTTGTGCTTTACAGTTTTTAAGCCATCCCCTTCAGATACTTGAAGTTAAAAGTTTTACAAGTCAATTTACTAACGCTTCGTACTTGAACCAATTTAAGTCAAGTATCTATTTAAAAGCGGAATATTACATTAAATATTAATATTCCCAGAATGAAATAGAGGTATATATAACAGTCGTAATTGAACATGTGCATGATGAAAATAGGCACCAACATTTGAAACGAAGAAGAGGAACAATTTATATTGTTTCCCTTTGTCTACTGCGCGCAACAGGTAGCAAATGAGAATATATCGTAACCAAGGAAAACGCAATCAAAGCAATATCGATCTTGGACAGAAACACAAAAGGTAGTAGTTGTGGATTTTTAAGAGTGTCGTAAAATAAATTTTCAACATACTTTGTAATTAGTGTCAACGTCGCCTTTTCTTTTCGGATGATAAGTTGATAAAAAAACGGAAAAAAGTATTTATATCTGTTTCAGAGAGATAGAAAATGTTATAGTGTTCGAGCGGGGGGAGAATTTCCCCACTTACTCGTCGAGCAAGATTCCATTGTGAGTTTTTAGGAACTACGTGAAACAGTGCAGAATGTCGACTATAATCGCAGTGCGTGATTAATAATGGGAAGTTCCCTTTCATAGAAAGGACAGAAATTATAGTTCTGGATAAAGGCCGAAATTCTTTCACGAATACGGTCCTAAGTATTAAATTTACATATTGTAACCTTTTAAAGCCTAGCAGTTTCTTTACGTGCCACCAGGTTTAATATTCAACAGTTCTACACGGTGCTCTCCTTGCATTGATTGTTTTTTACGGATCTCAGAAAAAAACAGCGATTTTCTTTATACAGTTTTAACTGGCTGATTTTTATAACCGTGGTAGAAAGTGTTTACTGCGCGGTACGGACTGATTCCTTATATAAATCAAATTACGTTTAGTCTTTAAAAGGTTAATGCGGATCAAATCCCTTCCTCTTGTAACATTATTTTAGGTTTTTTTCATTACACTCAAGGAGCACAGCATACTTTCTGTGGGACTGATGCATGCACTAAGATTGTGCCCTAAATCAAGCTATCATTCCCCGCAGAGATCTCTGTTCAGTCCCTGTGTTGTCCATGTGTAAGTGTGATGGCAACAGTGGCACTAGACCGAATTTCTTTCGGCGTACTTCGATTATTATCTGCTAACTATTATTTTGTTAATGTTCGCTATAAACTTTTTATCCACTTTTCTAAGGGTCCCAGTCTTAAACCAATACCCAATATAAAAATAAAATGGGTACCGAGGGTTTTTACTCGTTGCCTAAAGCAACTGGAAGTAAATGTAACCACTTACTTTTTTTTACGTTTATATACACTTACTTACATTCACTGCCGCAGTTGGGACTAGAGTACGTAAAAATCGACATTTACATGTCTTACTGAGTAACCATTGATGTTTTCAGTATTAACGAAGAAGTAACACACGAGAGAAAAATGATTTGTGGAAACATTACAGAATTGAGAAATTCAGGAAAATTCTTATAATATATTAGATGTAAATGGGAATATAAAATGAGAAATATAGTGTTACCATTGAAGGGGCGGTTAGAATTAATGCAATAAGAGTGGTAATAGTTTGGTGAAGGTTACTGTTATTATAATCAGACACAGGGTCTGCATATTCCAATATGTGGTCTTAGCAGTTTCAATATATTGTGCATTTACATTCAACTAATAATAAATTGGTAATATGTAAAGTAAATTTGTGTGACTTTGAACATAAATAATGACCAGTAACATTTTTATTGTATGGGGACGGTATTACAGTAACACATCCTTGTAAATCCACAATATTTTACGTACTCGGCCGGGCTGTGGTTCAGGCGGTTAGTCACCGACCGCTTAGCGTAACGGATCGAGTTCGAACCCAGCACACTTCATGTGGGATTTGTAGTGGAAAATTGGCAGATAGACACGATTGCCTTAGTTCTACCTGTCAGTGTCATACCATCTATGCTCCTTACCAATTAATTATTGACTTAAGCTAAAGGACATTAGCAATGTGCTTTTAAAAGCTTTATTTCTATTTGTGGCTATTTAGAAGAATATAATCTTGGGTCTCTAAAGCACTGAAATTGGCTCAGTGAGTGAGGCTTATGATTTTCATTCAAAAGATATATTGTTGCACCTTGGTTAAGTGGTTTTCTTCAATCCCTGCAGGTAACTGCCGTTCTAGTAGATTAGTACAATACTACATAGTAAATTATCCATGACTGTTTCATTCCTCTTTCCTTGTTATACATCATTCATTAATCATCCCATCCTTCAACGTCAGCCTGAGTTATTATCAGCCTCATTAAATAAACCATAAATAAATAAACTTCAGGATTCAAGGTCCATAACATGGTTCTAATTAAAATATACACAAGAGGAGAGTTGTTTATCTTTGAATTTCTGACACTAAGCATGTGTTTCGTGCTCTCTAAAAGTGTAAGTGTTTTTATAGTATTCTTTTAGAGAGATTCGTGCTTACAGGAGGCTGGTATAACACACTTTACATTCTGTACTTTGAAACGTCAGACAATTCTCCTTGAAATAAACCAGACAGCCCTGTGCTGTATTTGTAAGGGAACGTGCGAGAACGTAAAACAGGACTGCATAGTTACAACACTGCACGTTCTAGACTGGTAAATGAGGCAGAATATGAAACAGCGATCGCAAGTTATATTGGTTGCTGTGTCATATCAGACTGAAGAGAGAAATTTGCTGCCCTACTGTTAGCACTTCTGCGTTGTATTCAGGATATTTCTGTTTCAGACCTCGACACAGATATTACACTTCCTGATATTTCTTATTTCCTCCTCAGACCCTCCAGTACAATTTTTAGATAATATCGGAAATATAATCCCCGACCGTTTCGTTTGTCATTCTTTCAAATTTTTATTTTTAATTTCTCTGTAAAAGCGTTTGCTCTATAATCAGAAAAACGGCCCGGATAGCTCAATTTGTATAGTGACTCGCTATGGGCGGGAAGGTCCGATGATCGAATCCCGGGTGAGTCGCGGATTTTCGTGTCCCTCAAGACGATCTCCGAGGCCCACCCAGCCCTTTGTACAAGGCTACCAAGTCTTTCCTGGTGGTAAAGCGGCCGGGGTGTGGTGCTGATCAGCCACTCACTTCTAGGTTAAAGCTATAACTGCGCGTCCTGTCTGTGCCTGTACAGGCTTGTCATGGGTGACTCTCGTATATTCTGAGATGCTGCACCTGCAAACAATGTAGGCCGATATTGTAAGATAACAGACCACTTAACTTTATCGATATAAAATTATAAAATTTTCAATTCATCCTTCATTTGCACTGACAGAAATTTAATATTAGGTCCCTACATACACGTATATAAATTTAATCACCATGCGGTGATAAATACGAAGTTGGTAGAGTATGAGATAGGGTACCGTTAATTCTGCAGGTAGGCAGGCTCAAGTATGCGTCTAATCAGTACGAATTAAGATCAGTTTAAAAATCCGTGAGACAAAACTTAGATCAGCTTGTTCTTTTCCATTATATGGATTCATTATTTCCAGACGTTATGTTTATAGTTGGAAAGTAAAATTGTAGACAATGGTTTAACGTAGGCTTTATCAATTATATTCATTTGAACTTTTTCCATTGTGTGTGTGCATGTGTGAGTTGTGACAAAAGGAAAAGTCCTAATTATTACAACTGATAAAACCTTTGTTTATAGTGTTAGCGTAGAGAAAACACAGTGCGAATTCATTTTGTTTCTATTTTCGTACTTTATCAAGAAGTGGTTTAAAGTGTGTTTTACTCGATCGGTCCAACTAGCCAACTTGTGCTGACTCTGTTTTAAAGGCGTATTTAGGAATACAATTTGCGCGACAGAAGGCTATAAATGGAGGGCTTCTGCTGTCACGATTGTCTTCAAACAAATCGAAAAGAAGGATTTGTATTTTTTACAATATTTTAAGGGCCCAATTATCTTAACGACGCTTGGGTATCTCGGGTTACATAGCCTCGAATAATTATGACAGAAAGTAATAGTATTGAATTGGAAAGGGTGGGCAAAAAGCTATCTTTGTCTAATAAATTCCTGTAACAGAATTTTACAGGCGTGTCAGATAAATCCACGAGACTTGGCTAAGTAACTGGTGGCCAGACCGGGATTCAAATGGGGTATCTTCTGAATATAAGTCTCTAACTTTTACACTTGAGGTAAGTTCCTGGTAAAAATATTTTCAGGATCTCCCATTGTACCTTCATTGATAGATCGAAACTTTTCCCCTCATATGTGTCCAAATCTCCAGCCGCTCTTTGTGTGTTTTCTCGACAGCTGGCATTTTTAAAGCCTTTTACAGCAAATTGCCTCTTTAAATAATATATATATATATATATCTGCTTTATATAAGGACTTATTGCGTACCGCTTAGTAAACACTGTCCACCTCAATTATAAAAAGCAATCTGTTAATGTTGCATATAGCAAAAGTTGCTGTCTGTCTTTAAATCCGTACAAAACCATAAATGCAATAAGAATACCATGTAGAATTTTTTTATATTAAGTCTGGTGATACGTAAATTTAACGCTAGGTTTTGAAAGATTAAATTTTGTACAGTTGTTTGCCTCCCACTCTCAGCCTATTTGCAATTCAGTATCGCTTGACATCAGTGACACTTCTTTAGTCATCGAGAACAAACGAAATTTCAGAGCTGTAAAACAATCTCGCCATCTGTTGACAGTAACTGAGGTAGGGATTTTTTTGTCATTGTTGTTATTTTCTGTGTTTTAATTATTTGTATCACAATCACACGCTTAAATCATTGACATATTTTGACAAACGCGATACTTCCGGCAGGTTTGCTCTACAAGGCCTGTGAAATATCACTAGACAAAAAAATGAAACAATTTATATTTCTGACAAATAATGTAGTTACTGTTTATTCTGATAGCTTTAGAAATTTATTTCGAAATCCCTGAGTCAATTAGGAATTTTAAAAGCTGTTGGTGGAAAACCATTGGGTTAAACATGTTCAGAAGATAAGTAAAAAGATAAAGACTTCCATCTCTTTATGAAGTATAAGTGTCTGAGATGAGATATGTATATGACTAAGATGAAAGACAATGAGCACATACGAGGGCTTAACTAAAATTTGATGACTGAATCCAAAAGGAAATATATGTTTACCTTTGGTCGTTGTTTCCTTATTTAAGGTAGTCTCCTGCGGAATTATGTGAAGGATATAACGAGTCTACCACTTCTGGAATCACTGCTGGATCTGAATTCTGGGAATGAGGTTTAGGACGGTCAGTACCTATTCCTGAATTTCAGGAGCATTCTGGAAACGACGTCCACGTGGTTGAGAATTTATTAGCCGAAAAAATCATATATTACATGGGGCCAAATTCAAGTAAGGAAGATGTGAGGCCACAGTCATTTTTAGCCGTTAAAACCTGGTTCTGTCCGTCTGTGAACAACGGAGGCACATACCTTGCGGAAATCTGCCACATGTTCAAGTCCTCCCTTAGAATTCGCTGACATATTCCAAACGAGACGCGTAAGCTGAGAGCAGTTCCTGCAATGGTACTTCGTCGGTCTTCCTTGATGAGTTTTTCGAACTTTCTCCGTGTTTCCTTCTGTGCTACCTGCTGAACAACAATCTGAAATCTACAATTTTCAATCGAATTTTCCCAGCGTCTGAATCGAGAAGGCTATTCAAAAGTCTGTGGTCTCACCGTGGCATTCTTACGAAAGTTGTTTTGAGCATTTTATGCGCCGTCGATATAATGTCCCTGAATTCGAAGCAAAACTACATATAAATACCATGTTCCTTCAAATCACCTACTAGAAAATGTCGGATCTCTTTCAACACTCACAACGCCCATTGAGAATCATCACAGCAGGTTATGTTCCAAACTAACCAGTTACTCAGAAGACAGCGATACCGCGGCAAATAGTGCCAGAAAGCTCTATTACTTGCCGTTATTGGTTATAAGGGTGAGTTCGGGAAAGTGTGGCAACGCCTCCGCACAGACACTTGTTTGTTTCGTCAAAGACGAAATCGAGTAGGACGTCAGAGGAGAGCATAAAGTGGGTCTCAGGATGACTAAATGACTCAAAATATTCTACAATGACGGGTTCTTGTATTGAAAATATACAAGACAGTTTTAAAAAGTAAAACGAAATCATTTCTGCCGAAAAATGTGTTCTGACTTTGTAGGCGCAGGAACTGCAGGTGATAAACACCAGACCGCCACGTAATCACCTTTGAAATTTAAACATATATCCCAAGTCACAAAGGCTTCGTTCTCATTGGCGTCTGTTGCAAATCTCCACTCACCCAGGTGTTCATTAAGATTTCCGAAAGGTTGGATATGATTGGGCTGCATACTGACAACTGGACTGACTCTGGTTACGGCGCCACGGCTGGAAGGACAGTGACCACATTCCATAGATTCGCGATTGTGCTTTCAGTTATTTTAATCGCATTGGACCCCTTAAGAAACGTCTGGCTGGCAAGCACATTGAAGCGGACGCAGACGTGAAGCAAGCTGCCACAATCTGGTTACAGACGTTTGGCTCAGATTGATTGTATAACTGCAAGCCTTGGTGCTATGGTGGGACAGTTGCTTAAATACAAATGGTAAATATGTGGAGGTCTGAAGTGTACCATCTGCTACCCGAGTAGCACGTATATATCTAAAATGGAAAAACTTTTCGACATTTTTTTTATTTTTTTCTTAAATTCCTCTGTATTCCCTTCTAATACCTTCAGACTGTATTTGCGAGGTCTTATATTTTCTGTTGGCAAACATTTAATCGGTACAAGATAACACTAACTTCTGATAATGCGTTACGAGTATATCTCACACGTAGCTGGGTTTTCCTGATGTGAACAAGAGTACAGTCCAAATGATATAAGTACATAATCTGTGGGCATGAACAATTAGCGTTTTACTTGATGTTGCTCTATTAAATTGAGAACTTGGCAACGAAGAACTCTCGAAATGCACTTTCTTACAGAGGCTGACGCATTTACCCCAAACAAATTGGTTAAAAGTTCTGAGGTCCTCACAACGTTCTTCTGCAGATTTAGACCTCGTAAGATATGACGCTGTCGTTGTATGAATGACCCTCGACTTCTCGAAGAAGCGTAATTTCTTCATGCGTTTTTCATAGACCTCTTTGTCCCTGAATTTGAAAAAAACTAGATGCCTTCTAAAAGTGGAGAATTCTCCCAGGGAAGTATATTAATATCTCAGAAGACCGGAATAGTCCGAAGTTAGTCAAAAATTTAAAAATTGGGGTGTTTTTATAAGAGCATATCAGTTGATTTTCAATCTTGAATAAAAATGCTTTGACACTTTTCATATTGAGGTTTTTGCTGAAAGTCGTTTTCTAACATTGGAGATAAATAGCCCTTTTTAAAATGACAAACTAACCAAAATATTATTTCAGAAACGGGGATTATGTTAAAGGAAATCCTTATTTGAAATCTGACATCTGATTTTCGTAATTTTAACATTTCTATTTTCACTCGTTTTGTCCATTTCTCTGTCATTACAAGAACTATCCATCAACTCTAGTAAAGAAGAGCTACCAATTTTGTATATTTTATTACTAGAGCAAGCATTTCCGTCTTCTTAGTAGTGAATTAAATTCTTTTTTAGAGTCATATAAGGAGCTCATAATTCTTTGGAGGCCCTTCACACTCCCTTGCCCTTAAGTTAAGCCATACACGTTTGACATCTTTTTTTAAATAAAATGCTTGGACGGTTACGCCTTATTCAAAATTACACCTGGACGCGGTCCTGGACAGCCCTGAAATAAATGAACGCGATATTTGAAGTATGCACTCTCGCCAAAATTCCATACGCGGAACACGTATCCTCAAAATTCGAGCAAATTTTCTGCTCTTATTTACATGTGTGGACTTACCTCCGCCGTTCTGGTAACAGATGTAAGGGAAACGCCAAACATTGCCTAGATCCACGGCGAAGCCGATAACTGCCAAAAGGAACTCGACCTTTTTCCCCCATGTCTCCCGGGGATGATCCGGCGTGAGGGTTACTGTGACGACTTTCCCTTGTTGCTGGTAGCCGTCACCGTGTTGCTGCTGTTGCTGTTGCTGTTGCTGTTGCTGCTGTTGTTGTTGTTGCTGCTGCTGCTGCTGCTGCTGCTGCTCGGCCCCGCGGTCTGCCTGGTCTTCCGCCTCCTGCTCGCTAGCCATGGTCCCAAGTACGCCCAATATGTGAGCCACCTGTAAAACGCAACCTTCGTCCATTCTCCATCTACATGACCTCTGTCAGTAGGTCGAGATTATACAGCATCAAACTGTAGGCATAATAATGCATGGAGACTTGGACAGGGTGTGAAAGGTAGAGGTTGTGGTCTGTTTCAAGGCAATTTCCCGGGCATTCTCTAGAGAACTTGGGGAAAGGCATAATAAACCTCACTGCATTCGTTTTCTGGCACTTCACAAACACAAGTAAGAAAATTTACTGCTTGAACCATCGTACTCGGTGACAACACAGTGCCTCTCTGGGAGACATACTAATGGAGAAACTTGAAAATATCCCTGTGTTGAATTATGCGTATACCATGCCACGCAGCTGTAAGCTTTGTAAGATTCAGCGCCGCGTGATGAGTTTTATTTTAAAGGTTGCACAGCTTTGCTACACAAATATAACAAGAGGCACAGTCCTGCTTCTTAATCGTGTCTACTAGTTTCCATTCCCGGCCGGGAGAGATGTTCTGAAAGGCCTTTCGCCTTTTTTCTTACCTGCACAGGCATATTCCACGATACGAGCTCCCTCAAATTATTCTACTGTCGCTTCTGTCCACATACTTCCAAATTATCAATTATACTACCAATCAACGCTGCGAAACTGACTACTGGCAGTGTCGTTAAATAAACAAAAGAACCGCTACACATTTTTTCCCGAGTAACTTACAGCTGGCCAAGAAATTGCCCGGACCGTTGTAACTCGAAATTTCTTTACCACGTTCACAAGAGCCTGCCAGTCGAAGGTCTCCTGAGCAACACGAATCCACATAGATATAATCTTCTTCTTTTGGACTTTGTCCATCGTGTAACAGATATATAAACAGTAAAGCACTAAGTTTCGGTAGCCGACCCTGCTTCCGTCTTCAGGCAAGGCACTTCTAATCTCTTGGACCCTTTAGATCAAGTTACTCTCACTCACTGGGTAACACTGGAGCACTCACAAGTGTAGGTAAGTTCCTGAGACCAGAACTGGTCTGTGGGCTACAAAAGGAAAATGCTGCAGAAACATTAAAACACAACCACGATACTAAAAGAATAGCGCCTGCAACACACCACAAATGTAAACATCGGAACCATAATAAGAGCTATAACTCCAAGCGATCGAACCATAGACACAACATGCAGAACCATAACACACACATCGAAGAATCAATCACCACTAACATCAACTGGGGAGAAGCTGCGAATCTTCAGGAGATCAAAACATGTTATTAAGACAGTTCATTCCTGATCAAATAGTGCAAGATGGAAGAAATTTCGACACTGGGTCGGCTAATGGGAGTTTATAGACATGCCATGTGGGCCGTTTCCTCGCACCGGTTATTCCTTGAACACCTATAATTTCTATTGGTTCGCCCTGTTACGCTTTAGCTAAATCTTAAATGAGATATAATATCCACTGTTTGGCAAGACTGGAATTTGATTAAAACTCAGAGCACTTTCTGCTGTTACTTAAACCTGTAAATGTTTGTGAATCAGTTATACTGGCTAGTTTTGAAGTTGTTAGCCTTTTCACTGAGGTTCCAGTTGAAGAAGTTCTCGATATCATCAGAAACAAACTGTGGGAAGAGGACACACTTGCTGAAAATTCCGTTTTGGGGTGGATGCAATCATGGAGTTGCTGGAATTATGTTTAATAACCATTTATTTTCAAGCAAATTACCGGTTCTACCAGCAGAAAGAGTGCATGGCTATGGGGAGCTCTCTGTCTCCTGTGGTCAGAAACATTTTCATGGAACGTTTTGAAACACTAACGCTGGACACGGCGGAACAGAAACCTTCACTGTAGCTCCGATACGTCGGCGATACATTTGTGATTTGGCCTCATGGTTTGGACCGTTTACAGGAATTCTGTAATCACATCAACAGTATAAAACCTACCTTCAAATTTACAATAGAAATAGAAACTGAAATGGCGATGCCTTTTTTGGACGTGTTGGTCGTGAGGGCAGGAGCTACACTGAACATCAAAGTCTATAGAAAACCCACTCACACTAGACATTACCCCCATTTCCAGTCGAATCATCCACGACACGTGAAAAGAGGAGTTGTGCAGAGTCTGTACTACCGAGCTACTGTCATATGCCAAGAGCAACAGGTCGGGGCCGACGAGATTTTTGCTTTAAAACACGACCTACAGCTTAATGCCTCTTCCATCGGGTCTATTAATTTTGTTATCAACATACCCAAGAGAAAAGTTTTTCTGAAGAAGGAGGTGCAGCCACTCGGTTTTGTATCTATATTTTATATAAGAGGAGTCTCTGAGAAGTTCAAACTTAAAGCGAACAAATACAGTATTAAAACTGTTTGCAAAATGAGGCACAACCTGAGAAACTCATTTATGAGAACTAGGCCAATAGGTGCTCCACAGAAAATTGCGGACTGTATCTTTAGCATTCCTTGTGAATGTGGCAGGAACTACATGGCGGAAACAGGTAGGCCGTGGGCCGTGAGACTGAGGGAACACAGGCTACATTTGGAAGTAGGTTACTTGGAAAATCCAGACTAGCACAGCATTCGTTTGAAGAGAACAACCGTGCACTCTGGGAAGAAGCGAAGATTTTTAGAGACTGAAAAGAATCCAGTGTCCACGAAGTATAAGGAACATAAGGAAGGAGATTTTAACGAACTGTACACGTGTCTTGCATGGGGTAGAAGAGAAATGCACACAGAATTTTGTTTAGACACTTCAAGGAAATAGACCACTTATAAGACCTAGGCCTAAATATGAGGAAAATATTAAAGTGAATCTTAAATAGATTGCTTGGACGTGGACTGGCTTAATGTGGTTCAGAAGAGTCCAAAGGGTCTCTCGTGAATATGGTAATAAATATTCGGTATTAACAAAATGAGGAAATCCCGTAACTAACTGAGAAACTCCTAGCTTCTCACGAGTGATTCTGCTCCGTGGACTTAGTTAGTTGGTTGTTTGGTTGGTTGTTTAGTTAGTTAGTTAAGTAGTTAGTTAATTGGTTAGTTGGTTGCCTGGCTGGTTGGTTGGTTGGTTGGTTGGTTGGTTGGTTGGTTGGTTGGTTGGTTGGTTGGTTGGTTGGTTGGTTGGTTGGTTGGTTGGTTGGTTGGTTGG
>JGI20166J26741_11522807_pt1 | contig 12459 bp, 7 predicted proteins | sample TergutCu122P5_FD_26741 | JGI IMG/M metagenome (IMG submission 26741) | reverse complement strand
ATTATTATTATTGTTGTTATTATTATTATTATTATTATTATTATTATTATTATTATTATTATTATTATTATTATTATTATTATTATTATTATTATTATTACACTTTAAGGTGTTTTCTATTTATTTGTCAGAAGGGACCGAGAAAACACATCAATAAACTTACTTAGCATAACCAATATTCAGCCAAGACTCAAACTGACAGTCTCAAACAGAAATCAGGAGCATTTAACCACTCTGCCACAATATTTGGCCAAGATACAAGATGACATCCTGCCATAACTCCAGATCAAATTTTTGGCACAAGTCACTATATAGTAAAATATGTATTTCACAGGGTTATTGAAAGAAAGAGTATAGGCCCCCAAAAGACATAATAAATTACTCTCCTGTAGGAAAAGATAACGATTGACAAATCTGAACTGAGAATAAGAAAACAAATTTAAAAAATCTCTTAATTTTCAGGTTTCAGCTTTTAGTACTGATATTGCTCCTGCTTAGGTATAGGTTCAAGTCTTCTGCGATGTTATGCCACACTGACTGGTATGTATGGGAAGACATTTCTCCATCTCCATGGTCAAGCAGTCTAAGAAGAGCTGCAACGCTAGTAATTATGGATGTGTTACACAGGTGACGGCAATCACATAAACATGAAGTGTGTCAACAGTAATTGTCAGGAAACACACACAAAACCATTAATTCTCCTTCCATCCCTCTGCAACTCCTCATCTCCAGCACAAACTGCATCCCAAGACACCCTCCCTCAACACTTCCACCTCTACATACCGAATACATCCCTGTGTGCAGCATTCATTTCCATACCATACATCCACTCACTGGTTGATCTTACTTAACATTTCCTTCCACTCCCGACAGGACCCTGGCCAGTGAAAAGCATTATCAATCCCATTGGCTCACAACCATAATCACCCTTAATGACATGATATACCCATATTTTCTGGTGCAGCCACTCATCTTGGACTGTTAGACCCTAAAGATGGATCAACTATGCCCCTCTGAAATTTTGGTAATGATTTGCCAGTGGACGTGGCATAACATCCCAGAAAAGTTTAATCTTCATCCACACTGGTATGAGAATCTCAAATCCACAATGCGTTGAGGTGTTGGCACCATGTAATAGTGGCCGTGCTGTGGACATTTCAGAGGAACATGCTACCTTCATCATTCTTTGCATTCATTTTCCAAAGGTTCTACCTGAAACAAGCTCTAAATTCTCCTCGCTGATGAGTCAGGGGAGATCACACCTGGCCACATGAACTCAGTATGTTCTCACTTTGTCCTTGAAGATGGAGGCAGTATGTTAATTTGAAATATAAAAAACACAACCCACTTCCAGACCCAAAACAAGAGTAACAAAAAAATGTTAAAAAATAATCTTGTATAAGTAGCTTACTGTAATCTTTCCGTGGCAAAATATTCAGTTTCATTTCGGGCTGAATATTCTCTCTGTTGGTGGAATGGCCTGATGGACTGCCAGCCCCTGTCACAGACTTAAGCACAGAGATAAAAGGTTCTGGAACTTGTGAGCTTACTATTACACAAGTCGGCTCAACAAGAAGATAGAGACTCTTCAGGATGTTAAAATCCGGATTCACGTCCACAATATCCGTGACTACGTTAACCTAGCCAACCAAGAAGTAGTGTAGATATTATTTTTGTTTAATCAAAAGCTGGTACACAGCAAACTTAAACATCAATAACACTAAATTAAAAATTGTTTATACTTTGTCTAGACACATTATAAATTATGAACAAATACTACAGATATTATTTCAGTTTACTCCAGAGTTAAAAACTTTGATAAAATTCAGTCTAGACTGACTTTCCCTCAAAAATTTATTAATTTATTCAAATTCATACATTCCATTGATCACATACTGGGGTACTACCCCATGGATATAGAACTAGTAATAATTGTTGAATAATAATAATAATAATAATAATGAAGTGGGCACATTGTAATACATTTGTCAATATGAAATAGGCTAAAATACACTTATATCATGTATATAATTAAAAAACATAATAAGAATTCAGTTATGTGTATTTAATTGTTATCAGTTTAATAAGTAAATAATTATGTTGGTTCCATTGGAGATATATCCTGAGGAAAAGAGACCACTTGGTAGACCCAGGCATAGATGGGATGATAATATTAAGATGGATCTTCAGGAAGTGGGATGTGGGGGTGTGGACTAGATCGAGCTGGCTCAGGATAGGGACAGGTGGCATTAATGGACCTTCGGGTTCCATAAAATGCGGGGAATTTCTTGACTAGCTGACAACCAGTTAGCTTCTCAAGAAGGACTCTGCTCCATGGGGTAAGTAAGTAAGTATTGGAGATATATCATAAAATCAAAAAAGAGTAGTTTTATACTGATCACAAGATAGGTTAAGCCCTACAATGATAGCCAATGGGTCTAAGTCAATTAAGTTACACTGGTTATTTGCATCTGTCAACATAGTAAACAAATCAAATTTTAAAATAGAACACTCACTAAACAATTTCCTCAATACCAAATTACACCACCATGATTAGCCTGTGCATTCACTTCATATGGATAGAACTGATAAACAAATGAGGTAACTCAGCCTCTAAAGCCTTGTTTTTGAATGATGTATTTCCATTTATGGTGAGCTTGGGATTAAGAATGGGAAAGCTTCAATGAAGATCTAGTCAAAGGCTTTGCAATAAGCATACAATTATAATTTTAAATTTTGACATTAAAAAATCTAACATTACACCATACCTCTGAAGTTTCAGCTGTGTAATAAGCAGCTCCAAGCATCCCTTTACGCCAGAAAACAGATAGTACCACCTGAAACACATAAAAAAATGACAATTTGTTTCTTACAAAATTGCAAGTGAAAATAAATGTGGAAAAACATAAGATGAAGCTTAACATTTGTGTCAAAAGAACATACATGTATAACATCTGTCAGAAACTTGCACCATCACAAACTGTGCATACCAAATCTTCCTTCGAGCCAGTGGTGGTATATTCTTTTTCAGTCTCAGAAGAGTGGAACACACTTTTAGTAACACTGTTTGAAGATGGAATTTGACTGCCAGTCACATTATAATCATTTTCAGAAACTGAGGTTGGATCAACACTTCTCTGTGAGGAGCTGAAATATTAAGCATGAAAGTTCTTATGTTCACAAAATGCAACATGTGAAGAAATAAAGACAAATATATTTAAAGAAAAAAACAGCAACTGGGAGATATAAACATAAAAAGAAAATGTAATATTAAAATAGGCCTTAAAGAAATTGGGTACCAGGGTTTGGGACAGATTCAGCTGCTTTTTTAGAATAAGGTTAAGTGGTAGAGTACAGTGAATGCAGTTACCAACTTACAAGTACCACAAAATATGAAGAACTTCTTGAACAGATAAATGACTACCATTTGGTCAAAGCAGGCTGTACTGCATAAACCAATGAAATCATGCAAATGTGTGCAGAGTTGGCATAGCTCTGTCACTAAGGCAACTACCTACAGTGAAACAACCAGGGTTCAATTCCCAGGAGAGACTGGGACTTTTCTGTACAAAACCACATCCTGATTGGCTCTTAGACCCATCTGTCTCCTGCCTACTACATTCTCCAAACTTATTCCCTGGGAGAAAAGTGACCAATACAATGACCATCTTCCAGTGTCAAGGTCTAGACTTTGTGAAGTGTTATACTTCCACGTCCATTACATGCTTTCATTGAACAACAGTTGGGAAATGTGGCAGCTCTACCTTTCACCAGACTGTGTGTGTGTGTGTGTGTGTGTGTGTGTTAGTAATTTTCTGCATGTGTATGAATGTAAATATTCATACATGTGCATTTGTGAATTTTCAATCAATGAATACATTATTATTATTATTATTATTATTATTATTATTGTGTATATTCTACTCTCTTTTGGCCCTTACACTGATTTGAATTTGTAACTTAACCTATCAAGAAACACTAATTACATTTCATCTTCTCTTATCACAATTGATGATCTAGGTGCAGAAAGATCACCCATGTAATGAGATGTGGATTCAAAATGTAATTCGTCTGCCGATGAAAACATCTCATAGACACCTGATTTAAATAATCAAGGAGTTGTAATCGTTCAAGTATCGTCCTTAATAATCAAGTCTTGAACCATTCGGAGTTATTCATATTTCCCTCTTCGCAAGTAGTGCGAGATGATACGTTAAGAAAATAATCCGCCAATGCTTTCCTGCCAAAATTATTTAGCTCCTTTGTTTTATTATTTCTGATAATCTGATGTGTAAGAACACCGTGTATAAATTTGACCCATAGTTCCCAATGGGCAACATTCGCACACCACACACAAACTACATTTATTTCAGCAGACTAAATTGGTATGCACATTACAAACATAAAAATCGGAAGTTACGTCATCAGCAATGTTGTCGTTTACGTCCATTTTATCAAGGATTGTTCTATCTACGGGCAAATGTGCACGATAACGGACCTCTTGGTACTGGTGGCACCAACTGGGGCAAATTTTAGGTAGTCCCGGTAAAGTAGGTTAGAAATATTTCTATATCTTTCGCGCACGTTTATCCCCCCTTGTGTAATCACAGCTCAATTTCTGTTAAAAGTGGATATAACGTGATTTTTTTAAAAAAGTTCGTAAAAAAAAAATATATATATATATATATACATACATATATATGTACCTACGTATTCGTGGGAAGTAAAACGAAATTGACAGAAAAATTGCCGTGTCATCAAAACCTCAGAAAATTAGTTATTACACCTAAACAGACTGTTGTTTATTTGTTGATGAACAAACTGTGAAGTACATTGGGATGTTCGTATGTTTCTAATACCCACGTTGTAAAAGTGCGATCTTATTTTCGAATTCAGAAAGTAAGGTATAGTAAAAGTTATTCCTGTGCAGGCCATGAAGGCATATAGGAGAAGTATAGGTTTAGCTCCACTTATTCTTAACTTCAGCACTACGTGGAGGTGAATGGACAGCCTCACACCCTGGCTGCTGTTCCCCAAGGAAAGAATCCCGGCTATCTATTTATGAGGCTTTGTTGAACCCACAGCCTGTCAGGACATTTCGGACAAAATAAAAATGTATTGTCCCTGCTGGGAATCAAACTCCACACCATCCAGCTCATAGCCTAGTCCTTAACCCGCCTCCATTTTGTACAGTAGGTCATTTGCTTTCACATGTTCTCTTTGGACTTGGTTTAAGACTTTGCAGAATTTAAACTTCAAATCCAAAGTGAAGCTTGTGACTGTCACTACAACCTATGCAAAGAAGCGCTATGTTTCAGTGCCTGTGCATGTCAAACACGTCGTTATGGTTGACACATACGAAAGCTAACGCAGTCCACAGCACCCCGACTCTAACATGACAGGAATAACGTCGTGGCAGAACTGTAGGATAACTCACCTGCCTTTTCCACTTTAAGACCAAGGAACATGTTCGACATAACTAGCAGAAAGAGCATAAAATTTTGTGTGGATAACCAGTGGCAAGGGTGGGATGTTAGCTAGAAGAAGAAATGACAGAAGGAAAACCTAACATTGCAAAAGGCAGAGAAGGCAGCAATTTTCAGTGTGACATCAAATCACACATTTTTATCCCTTCATTTTCCCCATCTTATGAAATGTTAACATACACCACAATCTGCACACTTGTGCAATTATCGGTTCATGGATTACAATGTGACAAAAAAAAATCCTCCTTTTGACCTGCACAACTCTGACTTAAGTCTCAAATATCCTCGATAAATGTGAAACTTCTATCAAAATAGTTTCTCCTCAGAATAACAACCTGGGAACTACTTTTGTCTGATGACACACTAAAATGAAACACTATAGTCTGGCACATGAAATTTGGTATGGTGTGAATGACTATCAAGTTCCACAACAATCTGTATGGTTGTAACTTGCCCATTATAGGCATCACATTTTATGCTAATTTAAAACATGATACATCACAAAAAATTCTGGATCCACTATTCTGTTCAGATGGAAACAATGTAGTTCTGCAGGGAGGTTAAATACTGGAGGAACTTGGATGTGAGGAGAAACAATGGGAAGTCAATATAGTGTAGCTGATCATTTTTGGTATAGTTGTTTGATTTTTTTTTAATTTGAGTTGTTTATTAGGTTTGCTGGCATCAGTTACAGACATTTCATGGCCACACGTAAGTTTAATCTGTCAATGTATATTCAGGAACTGTTGGTGATAGGTAGGAGGGGTTGTACAGGGAGAGATTTGGCTGCAGATAACGGATGCTAGCAGTCAAGTGCGAAAGTAGTTGTGTACGAGAGTGATGTGAGAGAGTGCAAGTGCAGTGACTGTGGTATTTTACTACAAAATGACTCAGTTGTTTAACTGGATAACTGCACAACTTTGTATCAAGAATAAAATGAATAAATAAAACAATAAGTAAAAAAGAAAATACCTAAAACTATATGTGATCTGGTGATCCACACCCACCTCCCGAACGAAGTTCACCTACCAGACTGAGCACGTCAGGACAAACAAGGTAAAAAGGGTGATAGTGTAGGATAGTCTCAAGAGAATCATCAGGAACACAGCTGTTACACTCTGACACAGACAGGTATCAGCAGGATGTGACAATGCAGTAAGGGGAAATACCCTTTTAATGGAGAATTCACAAGAAACACTTCAGACCTGACAATCTTGTGATCATTTATTCATCTTTTTAAGGCTGTAAACATAAAAAATATACAGATACAAAAAAAAGATTCATTTCTAATATCAGAGATGGGATCTGTGTAAGTCATCTGGGTACTCTGTAAAAGCTACTACATGAGAGATTCAACACAAAAACTGCACTAAAGAAGTTAGCAACAAAGTTTCCAGCTGGAGAAGAACTGCAGATAAAGGAATGCATTAATATTCTCCATGTTGCCTAGCAACGAAAGAAGATGCCAATCCTGCATCACATAGTATAAAAACTATTAATTACATTAAAAACTTAAATTATATTTAGCATAAAAAATAAAATACAATTTCTCCATTAAGCACTGACTGACTCTCACAGTGCTTTCTCAGAAAGCACTGAATATTGTTTCTATTTCATGTATTATGTTTTTTTTTAACACATCAAGGCATCTATCAAACCATATGTGTATACCTCACGTCAAAACTTGTCCAAAATAGTACGAAGATACCCATGAAACCAAACTTCTGTACTCTTCTGGATACCAAACAGTGTCAACAATTGACAATCAGGGCTGGTGCAAGTAAGTTTGTGCAGTGATGTAATATGTGAAAAATGACAACAAAGTATGTACTTGGGTAAAGTATGCACCGGGCAATTTACTCTAGCACTGCTTAACCTCTCTGTACTTCTGTACCACACTTAAATCTTCCTGATAAAATATCAGTAAAACCTATACTATGGTCTTGGAAAGTTCTTTGATTTGAAAACTAGACTTGGCAATGGCAAATCACCTTTACTGACCAGCATTTATGCACCATCCTATGTATATAACTACGGTGGTGAATAAGTGCTGGTCAATAAAAGTGATAACAAGCTGCATGGTATATAAAACGTTCAGGTTGGCAAAATCACGTCTATTACACAGTTCTAAAAATGAACTCATGTCTTGACGGTTTCACATGATCACAAATTTAATTACAATTCAGAAACGTGTGTAAAAACAACTCAGTATAAGTCTTTTCCATTCAAATGCGCATATGTTTCGTGATGTGTAATGGTATGGCTCAGTGCTGCACCGAACACTTCAGGCCACCAGCTCTGATACAAATTCAGCATAATCATCTCAGTGACATAACTGAATACCAAAAGAACAAAACATCATGTAAAAAAGAAGTCTATATGTAAGTGTTTACAGTCCAAAATACAAAGCTTTATCTGCACATGGTATGCAGAAGGTCAGTCTTCATGTTCATTCAGTGGACCATATGGACATACAGCAATGATTTCATAAAGATCTTGATATGGAGAATTAAACCATATTCCTACCATTGAAATCTGCAATATGATACATGAAAATGCATGAAAAATGCAAAATATATACAGGGCATTTCATAATGTTATCCATGATTACAAACATTTATAACAAGAAACCCAAAGGAACTACCTTAATGGAATTTTTCACAGCCACAGGAAAACTGAAAAAGTTTTTTTTTTTTGACAACTACAGATGTTCGATGTGTGCACCGCGGGTGACATGGCACACATCGATACGATATTCAAGTTGTTGCCACACACGTCAACATGTTGACGCATGTGTGGCAACAACTTGGGTATCATATCGATGTGTGCCGTGTCACCCGCGGTGCACACATCGAACATCTGTAGTTGCCAAAAAAAAAAAAAAAACTTTTTCAGTTTTCCAGGGGCTGTGAAAAATTCCATTAAGGTAGGTCCTTTGGTTTTCTTGTTATAAATGTTTGTAATCACAGAAAACATTATGAAACACCCTGTATTTTGTTCCACAATATCTTAGCTGTGCAACTTGCCGAGTTCCAAACATAAATTATACAAATAATCTATATAACATTTTTTTCAGCTATTACATCATTTTTAAAAAAATAACACTGCAATCTCAAAATCAGCTGCAAGCATACAAAAATACAAGACAATAAAAAAAATACAGGCTTCTTTCACAACTGGGAACCAGACCTTCCCTTTTTATCAGATCTTTGTTCTTCTAAACCAATCTCATACCCAATACTATACGAAGTAAGACAATAGAATTCAAGACAGTACTGTGCACATTTTGGAAAGGATTGCTCTTAGACATAATAACAAACTCGTGCACAATTTATAGTTATGCCTTACCCAAGTAGTACAACAATGCCTTGTTTAAGGCACTTGTGCTAAGAGAATTATAATGGAAATGTGTAATTTTACAACATGAAATATAAAATGCATTTTAACTTTTTAAGTGGTTTTTACCTTTACCAAAAAAAAAACTGCCAAAGAAACATAGGACAGTAAGGGTGCATGAAGTTACACGATATACGTAGCGATCCAACATAATGTGTAAATTTTTAACCACTTAAAACTGTAGACCTGCATTTAGTTAACACCTTGTGTCAACCTGCCAATGCTATAGATCATGGAAATGTTTTTGACGATTTCATTTTCATTCTGATGCACCGGATAAAATGAAATACATAGATACAGGAAAATAATTATACATACTATCATCATATGCAACATGTCATGATTTCACAATGATACCATTACCCAACAATTAATGATTCCTGATCAACAGCCAAAATATTTTGCATGAGATTCAAGTTAGAGATGGTTTGCCAGCTGCCTTCATTACAGCGCACAACACAAAGCAGCATGCACTAGGCTCAGAACAGCAACTGATCACATTACATAAATATGCAGCAGTAAGCAGGGACCACAAACACCCCTCACGGGAGGAAATCAGCAGCAATACAAAGCAGGTCTGTAAGCAGACCTCAAGTTGACTCCTACATACAAATATCAGTTCAAAACTTACTAGTACATGTGTCACTTTTTTCTCAATATGCCTATTTTATTTACATGCTTCTTCCATTACCAGAGAGTGGAACCACTTGTTAAAACATGAAATTCAGTCTGCAGACATCCAGATTTATATTGTACCTGCTGAAACCTTTACTGTGAATTGTTATTGAACTGTGCCAGTAACTTGAACACACCACCGCTGCTCAGCAAACATAAATTCATCGTTCACATCCCTCTGCACTCCAGTCACATATATACAAAGTGTTACTTTCTTCTAAAAGCCTTGCAAGGATTTTGAATTATGTAAAGCTCATAAAATAGTTACACAAAAATATCTTTTCTTTCAACATGACGCTACCAGGGGATGGGGAGTCCGCAGTCCTTTCTTTCCTAAAACATTAACAAGCAATACACTTAAGGCATAAAAAGATCTAAAGCAGCCAACATCAATGAAATGCGCATTAAAAAATTATTGGCCACAATTCTTTGAAAAAATATGAAACATTAGCATGATATATAGCATTTCTATAATTCTTCCGTGCCCACTCACACAACTTTTTTCCTCTCATATACAGATTATTATATTTTACTGTACAATAACAAGAAAAAATTATAGGTTACAATACAATAGAGCAATGGGGGGGAGGGGGGGGAGAGGTGTGGTGCGGTGCAGGATGCATGAGGCTTACAAAAGAAACTTAATCTGTGTATATATATATTGTCTAACATGTTAACTACGATATTCTAAACTCTAACAACTAACTTCTACCGTGCTTTTAATATATGATGTGTGTGACAATGGAATACTTTACAGTTAGAAGCATTTTTAAACATCACCCATAATTCTCAATAGTTGAAAAAAGTTCATCCAAAGATTTAAAAAGTTTCTTTTTAACATATGCATCACAAAAGCAATTCACCATATACCATGTTTTGTTTTTAATATAAGCACCACCAGTCTTTTTTCTGCATGCGATTATGACGCATCAGGAAAAAATCACACCGACACTTATGTATACATATCCGGCCACTGAAAAATACACAGCTGTACTTCCCCTTCCAATTCTAACTCTATGGTAGATGCATCTTTATTGGTCCTGCATGATTATGTTATGTGCTCATACCTTGCCAAACAACCAAATACTTTCTACTTTTTAATCCAAGGAAGATCAAATATGCGATGAGGTAAGAAAGTTATGACAATTCCAAGCAATGCTACGCAAGACAAAAGAACAGCCACTTCATCTAAGCCACCCAAAAAAAAAAAAAATGATGTTACCATATTAACAGAACAATAAACATTTTGATTGGTATCCAACTTAGTGTAAACTCCAATACAGTAAAACTGTTGTGTATTCAAAGGTAACTGAACGTTGTTTAATATAACATCACAGGTATGTAAAGGGTGTCCTGCAAGTTTTTCTGAAACAACCAACAAGACAAACTGAAAAACAATGATCATATTTTAACATGTGTTTAAAAGAATTCATATTAGCTACTAATGACCAACTGACAAGGTTGAAGAAACAATTTTCAACAAAATACCGACAGCACACATCTACTTCTTTTGCATATTGCCAAAATCTAATGTTATGGGATGCCAGGCAACAGACACCACTACACCCAACACGTCTGAACGGACAACCCGACGACCATAGGAACCTCTGTTTCGCGCGGGTATCACGACAGAATGTCAGTAATGCAAACCGAAATGGCTGATCTACTGCAACAGCATGCACCAGAGTGAACACCAAATACTGCTGTCTGGGCATTTCGGCATCACCTGTAGGTAGAGGTAAAGCTGTCCCATTACAGGCCTGAACAGGCCCACAGGATTCCAGGAGGTTAAGGCCCCCAGATTTATTGACATCAGCACATGAAGGTGGTAGTCAGCCTTGGGCACCGGCCACCTTTACCCCCAGGATTAACCTGGTACTCATTTTTAGAGGCTGAGTGGACCCCAGGGCACATGGAACTGTCAGATGCCACGGAAAAAACCCCAGCGACACCGGGAATCAATCCCGAGACCTTCCGACTTGTAGCGCGGTGCCTAAACCACTATGCTACCCCAGGCCCTCACCAGTAGGAGTCACTAAAATTATTATAATAAACTGCCACAAGCACGAACAAATTCATACACCACTTTAAAAATGGAACACCTAACATGACGTAAGGAAAAGCACAGCACCCAATGCCCCTGAGCATCACAGCTGTTATGGGAACTTTACTGCATACAAATTCTGGATCTATCAGGAATTTATGGTCAATTCTTTCCCTGCAGTTCAACTTCCCTTACTTCGCACCACAGCCATATGCTGCATACTTCGTATCCCATACCATATATTTTCATGTTTATAAAAGACTAATGAAGACACAAAGTATGGCTGAAGAAGACACCCAAAACGATATCACTGGTGTGACATGGTGTAAAAAAGATATCCCACGTAACAATTCTGGTAACCACCGCTTCTACATTCACAATACCAACTTCCACAAAATCCATAATGTCAGATACTGTCTTACAAGGAAGAATCATAAAACCATGCCTGTTGTAAGCAAATTATGAGTGATATAACAGTGTGTTACTTTTATTAATCTCTTATGAATCTAACCAGCATCAGTAACCCTGTTTTTCTATCAGCAACACACCCGGTCCCTGCTGTTTGAGTGGTCTCACAGGAATTCAGGGGAGCCAGCACAGCAAAGTCAGTATAGTGACTAGGATATGGACTGGATGATTCAGGGTTCCTATTCTGGCAGGTGCAAAAGATTTTTCTCTCCTCTAAAATTTTCAGCCCAGCACTGGGTCCCACCAAGACGTGCATTCAATGGACAGTGGGGGTTCTTTCCCGAGGTAAGGCAGCCAAAGTGAGGTTCTTCTTCTTCTTCGCAAGCAGGGCCTGAGGCATACACCTCGGATGCACTGCAGCCTAGAGGCTTATTGTGCAACCCTGGTCCC
>JGI20166J26741_11522585_pt1 | contig 12463 bp, 7 predicted proteins | sample TergutCu122P5_FD_26741 | JGI IMG/M metagenome (IMG submission 26741) | reverse complement strand
AAATATTTATTCAACAAATATACATACTGAATATTTTAAACATGCTGCATAATCTCCGTTTTTTTTTCTCTTCAAAATGCCATTTATTTCATAATGCTACTTGTTTGGTTCCTGTATTATTCGCATTTTACCTACAGAATGTGCTAAAATTTAAATGTAAAATTCCGGCTCCAAAAAGTTAAACCCAGCGTTCATACACAACTTCTCTATTAAAAAAAACAGAATGCCTTTAAAAACTGAAATCTGCCCTACCAATAGTGATGTAATTCCTCAAGATGCTCTTGTACAATCCCGGCTAACCAACAAGCCTGTTTCTGACTCACAGCTAAAACGTTTTCCTAAGTCCAACGCCTTCCCAATGGAAATCACACTGACTTAGCCATCGATCACAGTGAAATCGCAGGTGAAGAAACCAAAATTGAAAATGACAGAAGTGTAAAGTGCCTTACACCTTCTGGTGAGCCTTCTGCATCGGAATTAGAGTCATTCTCATCAAAGCACAAACACTCGCGCCGGCGAATGAAAAAATGACCAAAACAGAGAAACGATGATCGGTACTGCAGTTACGTCAGGTGTCCACAAATTTTCTGAACATCTATCTGCCAGCCACCTCAAACATGTAGGTGCCAGGACCCATAAACATTAGGCCCGGGATCTGTGCATCCCTGGTATGCGATGTCAACTAATCAGTCCTCTTAGCGTTGATACCATACCACGTCCTGCGTATACAACCAGAGGCTGGGAAAGATGCCTGCGGCACTCAGACTGCGTCTGATTAGCAACTGCAGCTACAGCACACGCTTTTCGCCCCTTCTTTTGGGTTGCCATGGCCACGATACAGTTCTCTTCCAAAAAAAAAAAAACGACAGTACACTTATTAACTTCGAGAGTTCCAACATATGAATAACTTTAAGCACTTAATGGGATTACTTGGAAAGTTCCTATAATTATCACTTGAATTCGGCTAGTGGCCGTCAAAAGAGATGGCGTTTTACATATTTACATTTATTGGTCGCTTTAATTCTGGGCTCAAACTATATCATTAACAAATTAGACTTTATTCTGCCGATCCTGTGACCGCGCGGTCTAAGGCGTAAGCCTGCGGCCACTCGCTTACTGGGATGGCGGTTTCGAATCCCACCGGAGGCATCGATGTCTGTCTCTTGTGAGTGTTGTGTGTTGTCAGGTAGAGGTTCCTGCGACGGGCCGATCCCTCGTCCAGAGAAGTACTACCGAATGTGTATTTGTGTGTCATTGAGTGTGATCAGTTGCAACCGTAATCCTCTACATCTACAATGAGCAAGCAGAGAAGTTCAGACTAAGAAAGAAAGAACTATTTTCTCCTGAGCAACCTGCTAGCTATGAAATCGTTAACTTCAAGTTCAATCTACTACAACACAACTGGCCTGAGATTTGTAATCGAGAAGTATCGATAAACCGCATCTATTGTATATGTAAAGCAACCAACAGTCGTCATCTCTAGATGCGACTAGTCTTTAGGACCGTTAGCCCAAAACTTATATTCAAATTACTGTAAGAATACCGCACCGATTTCACAAGATTTTGAATATTTCCTCTTGGTTCCCGTAAATTTTAACACAACCGAAGTGCGGCACGAATCCTTAGGGATGAGAAAGACGAAACTGCCTCACTGGCCCGTGTCTCAAAAGCTTGGGTTCGAGGCTTCCTGGTGTCAAGCCGATAACCTTGCACCGAATGGTAATATATGGGCACGTAAAGTTGTCACGGTACATTCCAAGATTCTGTCAAGCGTGACTGTTAATTACATTAGTAGCAACTCACAGTTGGCGGTCAAACCTTGTTTCTGGAGCCCACGCTCGGTTCCTGCTGTGACAGTTTTAAAAGCAAACCTTACCGTAAGTTTACGACAGTGCAGATGCCTTCAAACACATGCCCCACACTTGTCAGTCATTGAAATGTATTAGCCTACAGGTGGCTTTAAACAATCTGCATAGTGCTAGTTGTATTACTGCCTATACAATTTGCAAAGCAAATTCTATTCAAACTAATGACTAAAAAAAGATCGGCTAAGAATGCAACTCCAACATTTACCGCAACTTGTGGGAAAAGTGCCACAGTTATGGAGTTACCGAAAATTCGGATTTAGCCCGTCAGGTTCCACAGATCTTACGAGTTTGAATACCAGTGACTTAGGGAATAACCGAAGAATGATGCTTCGCTGGCAAGGATAAAATTAAGAAACATGCGCGCAGTGGCGTAGTTAGGTGTTGTACAGCCCGAAGCCAATGATCACAAGGGCCATCCCGAAATGAAATTATGAATGTTAAAATAATCTGTATCATTCACTGAATTTTCTTTTATTTAGCTCAAAAATTTAAAGGCGCAGGAAGCATGAAATTTGCATGTCGGATAAATAAGGCAAGAATGCAAACATTCGTAATATTTAATATCTATTGTTCTCAACAGCTGTACGAAATATTTGGTAGTTCGACAACAGTGCAGAGGGAATCCAACGTTCAATTTCCACGCCAACATTAAACAACTTTATATTGCTGACAGCTAATCTGCGCAAACAATATAAATGGAACGCACTGTTGCATTTCCATGGCAACAATGGTTATGCAAACACACGATAATGTAACGTTGTGCTACACTGTCATGTTCCTTTTCACTTACGCTCCGTCTTCCGCGCCAGTCGCGGCAAATATGCCTTGGCGTAATGACGCTTACTGACGTTGGTTGATAGACTATTCGTTGGTTGTGATGAGCGAAATGTTTGAAAATGAAATGCCTGCTGCAACACGATTGCCAAACAAAGAAAAGACTGTAATGTACAACCAATACATCCGAAATTCTCTACGACATGCCGTCCGGTATTTGTAGTACCCTGCCTTACGTACGATCAGCTTTGCAAACAATACAGGACTATATGTAGCATGATGAGCTCTGCAACAATGCAGGCCTATACGTAACATGATAAGCCCTGCAACAATAAGGCCTATATGTAACATGATGCGCTATGCAACAATACAGGCCTATATGTAACATGATGCGCTCTGCAACAATACAGGCCTATATGTAACATGATGAGCTCTGCAACAATACAGGCCTATATGTAACATGATGCGCTCTGCAACAATACAGGCCTATACGTAACATAAGCTCTGCAACAACACAGGCCTATATGTAACATGATGAGCTCTGCAACAATACAGGCCTATACGTAATATAAGCTCTGCAACAATACACGACTATATGTAACATGATCAGATCTGCAACAATACAGAGCTACTTGCATCCGTAACAAATATACACCCTGAACAAGGATAAAAAATAACAAGGAACGTTTCTGGAAAATATATATGATCCAACTTTGAATACTTCTTTCCACTCTTGTTTGAAATTTCAACCGTCGCAAACACTGTTATGGATTTAACTTTTCCGTTTTACTAAAATTTGTTTCCTGGTGGCGGAATCACACCGATGCCCGTCCTCTGAATGCTGCCGGTGTGTTCTCTCTGGGCGTATGAACCAGAAGTGGTGAAAGGCTTGACCGCTACATATGGCCTTCAAATGGCTACCCACTGACATTCGTGACACTGTCTTGTCATTCTATCGTGACTCGGGCATCAGACTTAATACAACGCCCCAACCTGTTCCAGGAATATTAAATTTGCCACCGTGCCGAGCGACACCAAGCGGCCGACATGTCTGCTTCACGAACTAACGGTCCACATATCGAATCGCGTCGGCAAGTACAGAAACACTATCCGACACACTGACGGTAGCTACGCCAGGAAAAAAAAAAAAAAAATTACACTTCCGAACTGAAATTCTGCTTCCACTCCACATTATGCGAACACCTAATTTCAAGCCTTGCTACACTATCTTGAAGCTACCGTCTCACACTAATATCGATGATTATCACTGACCATAATTATAAAGCAGGAACACGCTACGCTCGTAAATCTGAAGGTACCCAGTACAATCTCGATCTGAAATACAGATATGAAAGACACCAGAGCGACTAAAATTAATCTCACTTCTCTCCTCCCGTCCTCCGGAAATGATCGAGCAACGACTGGCAATTTTCATTTCAGTTTCAATGCAACGAGTACATTAGACGCTCTACGGTACAATGTACACACCTGCACATAATAACACACACCGGAGCGTTTGCACGCCCTTTCTTACTTCATTAATTCCCATTCTTGCTTACATCTGTAGTCTTGCCATCCCGTGGCGCTACCTTGCGAATACAACAAATAATCCTTCCGTTTCCATCAAAGACGAGAAACGTGCCTAGCTGAGCATATGTTAACTCCTCGGACACAAGTACTGTGGCGTCGTGTTGTACTATTACCAAAACTGTATTATAATCTTCAGCCAAAATACATTAAAATTCCTCTGGACGTTCACACAGGAATATGCATGACAGAGGTTTAACAGCTTCTCTCTTGAAAGATTATGTACCGTAGGTTATCCGGTTTTGAGGAAAATTGTCAAGTTCGATTTGACCTTCATGTAAATGGTATCAGACCGACTCAAAACATAGTTAAATTAGACGGACAATACATTGTGTAGACCTGCAATAATAAAGTTTACCTAAAACCTTCAGTAGTTTCAAAGATTTAACATGAATACGGAGGGTACGAACGCACTACCAGCGTGTTGCTTGGAGATTAGCGGGGTAGAAGGTGCACGCACGTTGGATACAAATCAGGATTGGAGTCTGAGAACAAGAACTAATGAGGAGACAGATTTGCTAATCAAACATGCAAATATAATTACATATGTAAAAACACCGAGAATGAGATGGATTGGGCAAATTTTAAGAACGTATAAAGAAAGGACGGTGAAAATAATAACAGAACGAAAACCAACTGTAGTACGAAAGTTTGGTAGACCGAAGTTAAGATGGGAGGATCATGTCAGAGCAGATCTGGGAAAAATGAAGACTCAGAGTTGGAGTAAGATGGCTATGGATAAAGAAGCATGGAAGATAACTGCTCAGCAGCGCCAAGAGGAGGAGGAGGATGAGGAGGAGCAGGAGAAGACGCACGAAGGGAATGCAACTTTAGCCAACAAGAAACTTATCCAGGTGGCCGTTTAAAAGGAGGGGTGGATAGTGCAGCCGCCGGTTTCTTTTTGCTGGTTGCAGTAGCCTTACCTCCATCGCACCTGCAACCCCGTTAACCTCCAAGCAATACACTTCAGTGCGCCCGCCCAAAAGGAAGGCAGAGCTGGAGGCACGGTAATCCACCACAAATGAACGCCATCCACATCATGTAAAAGCCTCATTTAAATTGGAAACACAATGTAAAATCATATCTTCACGACTCAGCCAATGGCAGACAAAAACGCGCAAGGAGAGTTATACATTACCAGCTTTCTGGACCATCAATAATGCAACTACAATTCACGTTTATTAAAGAAAGTCGCCACGTAACGGTTTTATTACAAGGATATTCTAAAAGAATTTAACACTTTCAAAAATTTATTACTCAGGAACTAAGTATCATATGAACATCTAGAATGCACCAAAATGTAGAGCTACCCTTAATTTTTTCCACATATTGGCCCTTGAAAGTTGTACGCATTTCCGCCACCAGGGGGCACCAGAGTTCATCATGGCGACTCTACATGAGAAATCATTCTGTGTGTTGCACTTTGCTGAACTTGGTTCTGCGACTGCAGTGCAAAATCATTCCGTGCACGACAGAACCCCCACCAGGCTGTAACAAAAATGCTCCTTTACAAATTGGTTTAGATTGCATGCCCATATTATACTTAGTTACTCAGTAATTAACTTCTGAAAATATTTAGTTCTTTTTGAAGCACCCTGTATAACAACGCGTCACTGTTTAACGTCGAATGAAGTGACTCGGTGTAATTCAAAACAAAAATCACATGTTTCCATTAGAACAGCACAAGAGAATGAGGAAGAATGACAAGATTTTGTGGCAATTCACTAATTTTTCTACGAGCTTTCCAGAAAATTAGGAGCTACCCCGAAATTCTATATGCCAGAAGGGTGACATTATAATGCAAGTTCAATACTGAGGAACCACAAATACTTGGCATCACCGTACAAAATTTAGCCGCCACGGCCGTATGGCGCCCAGGATTTGTACACCTCTCGCTCAGACTATACAAAACTGAATGGGAGAATGATAGTGAAAAATGAACTCGAAGGACTGTGAAAAGATGCGGTTGTTGTCTAACTGGAAGTACTCTCCTGGCTTTTGCCAGGAACTGAAAGACCCCAGAAAATACTCCATCAAAACAGCCGGTCTTCACACTGAGATTTGCACCCGGAGCCGCCCGAATATGAAGCAGAAGCGTTCTCCACTCAACCACGATATTCTGAGTTTTCGTGATAGCCGTAAAACATGTAGTTACAAAATAAAACTGGAATTGGCAGAATATGGAAGCAGGTCGCTAAAGTAGGGTTTAGAGACAGAGGGGAGGTAACGCTCCACGTATTCTTGACCTCAGCAGTAAATAATCAGTTTCACGCTTCAACTGTTTACCACGGGAAACGTTGCGGAACAAGGCTGGTCAGAACCATGATCTAGTCGGAACGTGGGGAGAGCAAGGGAAAACTCCGTCCTCTTCCGGAATCTAACCCCAGTCGCTGCACCCTCAGCAAATCGACGTGAACTATCCCCGTTCACAGCGCTAAATTGCAAAATAAAACGTCAAACTGCCGCATTATTCCAATATTCCCTACATTTACGTCATCCCGGATTAACCATATTAAAACGGCTCCTTTTAATATCTCCTGGTACAGGAGATTGTGCAGTCGGCTGATCAACTACTGTTGTCACGAAGCACACTTCTACTTCTGGCACCACATTTAAAAGCAAAGTAAAGCTTTTTTCGCAAAGGGCAGGTATGCCAGCATCTTTTCGCGCATTAAAACTTGGCCTTCCTCTTTTATTAAACTGCGTGTACACAGAAGTGTTCATGGGTGAAGGGACGATGAAAGAGGCTTGGAGTTACAAGGATAACACGAAATGAACCCGCCCATTTGGCGAGTTCAGCGACACACGGGCATTGCATACTTTCTGCGTACAGTTGGGTGAGGTACATAAAATTAACGTAATGGACGGACGATACGTGTGTTCATTAAGCTCTACACCTCTGCGGGACACGTTTCTCTGCACAGACACATAAACACGCACTGCGACAGGCGACAGTTACGTCACTCATAACATTTTCAAGTTCGCTGCTGACGCGACATTCCCTCAGTGTCACAAACAAGCAAAAAAAAAAAAAAAAAAAAGTTACGTGGTGTCGTATTCCAGAACACTGACGCAAACCTACAATTCTAATTACGTCACTGCAATCCGCCATCCGACATCGTTGAACTGGTTTATCCGACTACAGCTACCCCTCCAATTGCGAAGTTAAATGATGCCCTGAAAACTAACCGTTAGGTAAAAATTCGTAAATCGAAACCCTTATTTCTATTAATTTATAAGGTAAAAATTACAACTGGTTCCTGAAGCGAAAAAAAAATCAACTTGTTCCTAAATACAATAAAATATAATCAACTCGAAACAACCTGACCACAGTAGCTTGTGATAACTGTCATCAACAATAGTATTTATGTAATTACCGGTGTCAAGTATTGTACAATACTAAACGATGCACAGGTAGTTTTCCACCCATTCTCCTGTTTACATATTTCGTCATTGTTCGTATCACTTTTATTAAGAAAAAACGAAAAACAGCAAAAACAGTAACATACAAACAATTCTGTAATAAGAGACAACGCCAAAAACAACGTTTTCTTCCTTTCGGGTATTTTGTATTTAAACCATTTTCCTGGTAAGCGTAAAAAGCTTGTTCGTTGTTGAAAAATGGTACAAATTATTGCTGTTCCTAAAAGCGAACCCTCGTGAATGAAATGTTCGTACACCGAGGAACGCCCATACTTAATTTGCAGACAGAGAGAGAAAGAAAGAGAGAGAGAGAGGACGTAGCACCAGGGTGAAGAAAGACATCTGCAAACGAACAATAATAATCTTCACACGACACACACTTCACAAAATATTACGATGGTCAAATAAATCACGTACGATGGGTATGGCAAGCAGAACGTATTCTAATGACAAATGCACACCGAATTTTAGTTGTAAAATGTGAAAGCAGGGTGCCACTTGGGAGATCTACGCGTATGGGGTAGGCTAATATTCGAATGGATGTTAAAGAAATACGTTATTAACTGTACACTGGATGGAAACTGATTCAGGATAAGGTTCAGTGTTGGTATTTTGTGAAAAATGTAATGATTCTTCAGGTTTCGTTTTTATACGAATTTTGAGAAATCACGACCAAGTACGGGACTATTAACATCTCAAGAGGGATCCTGCTCCTTGTGGTGAATTGCATATTAAATAGCGTGTAAAGTAACGGGTAGATAAGTGGAAGAGAAATGGAAGACAGCCGCGGCCTACTTCAAGGTACTAATCCCTATTTTCGTCAGGATAAGAGCTCAGAACTGCAAAAACCGGCACTCATGATAGCTGGAAACCCAGCCAAGATTTGTGTACATCCGAAAGAGTGCCATTCCGATATTACCCACTCAAACTTCTACTACACTCAATGAAGTCACTATTTTCATTCAAGTACCAGCTAAATGCAGATACAATACGTGATACAACAGTCACTTTATTCCGGCATATTTTGGCATAGCCACGCCATCATCAGGTAGAAAATGCCAAGTTTAAAAGAGTTTACAGTAAAGCGGATTACATCCATGAATTTCAGAACCATCGGTATGTGCTGCTTCTAAAACCATGTTGTGTGTAGATAAAATATGTGAAATTTCTAACATATGAACTTATACATAAATCTATTATACCACATTTAAATGTAAAATATTTAAAATCCAAATAAAATATACTTAAGTACAGTACACTGAGTTGTAGCAATAAATCTACTGTAGTCCTCGACCCAGTTTGCACTGTGTCCAGTAAATAGATCAAGATTTAGTTAAACTTGGATATAAATATTCTTGGATCGAGAACTCCAACAGATGTTGAAATACGCACTTTAAATATTTTACGTTTAAATGTGTTATAACACAACTGATGTATGAAATTAGAAAATTCACATATTATCTACATACAAAAGGTGCTAGCACAGTAGCATGTATTGATGGGTGTGAAATTCACATATGTAATGCATGTTACTATCAATGGTTTCAAAATTGGCAGGTAGTCCCTTATGATGGCATGGCTATGACAAAACATGTCGGAGTAGAGTGGTTGTTGAATCAGATACTGTACGTTCATTTTGTTAGTACTTGAATAAAAACAGTGGTTCAAAATGCATGGAGTAAATAACTTTAAAAACAATAACGCCAGGTCTTGTATGTTTACGATTAGAGCTATCTTTTGGAAAAATTCGTAAAATTATATTTAACCTCTTCGTCGTGGTGATCGAGAGTAATGGATTACGTTCACGCGTTACGCCCTTTCTGTCGATGAGTGACAGCGCATTCTAACTTCGTAAATCTATTGTGGATTGTACATGTCCTATGATAGTTTCTTCCAAACCTATACGTATGCATGCGCCATCTTCTGGGAAAAGTGTGAACTATGTTACTTTATGGTACACTACAGAAAAATACGCAAATGCATCTTCCTTATATATGCATCAACCTCTTGCACCATGGTGTTCATCAGAGATAACTAATCCGTCCACGTGAAGATATTTTGAACTAAACATATAACCAATTCCGCGTGTTGCAAACGTGAAACAATTCAGTGCTCCGAACGAACGATCCATATAGCGGCTTCAGCATCACCTCTGATCTGCTGACAGACAACATAAGCATGTTCCTCCGAAACGTTAGTACTACCTACCAGACTACACGGTGCCATAACCCATACATACGACAACAAGAAAACCTCAGATTTCATATACGCTTATCAACATGCATCGTCCAGAACGCCTCCTGGCCCCACCAAGCTCTTATTCAACGGGTAACGGGCACTCGTCCTTCGGGGATAGGGTGGTCGAGACATGAAGGCGACCACTTACCTTAATCTAGTGCCCAGGTTAAGAATTCGTGGAGCTACACGTACACTCCCCAACATGTGTGGATGTCGTGGTGACGCTCAGTTGAAGAGGGGAATCTTTATCTCATTAAGTTGGCCAGACTGAACATACAACGCCCTCTTGTTTTCGCAGTCCCTCAAAGGCGAGGAACCAATACCAACGTACACCAGCGTCTTCAAGGAAAAGTGTACTCCCTCGTCAAAGGGAGACGTTACGAGCATACCCTCCCCGTTCACGTGTTCGCTCATTGCAGTGTCGCTTATTCGCGAAGAACTATCATGGCAAAACTCGAGCATCGCGGTGCAGATCCCTCGCTCATTCGTGGTCGCGCTTTGAGGCCAAACCGACCACCGAACTCACTCAGCAGCTACCCAGATATCGCGCGATAAGAAATGTAGTTAGATTGTACTTTTCGCAATTTTATAACTGTTGTCCTTGTGTTTTAACGGTGTATGGTAAGGGGTTATGAACGTGTTGATGAAAATTAAAGATAAATAGCAAAGTGATGTCTGTTAGGGGGAATGAGCAATGCTGCGGCCGAAAGCCATTATGCTATAAACGATTCGTTTCACGAAGAAAATGAACAGATTAGAGGAAGCTCTCAAGGTCAGTGCTCCAACCAGTGCGAAAATTTCTTGCGCATGTCGTGACCCCTTCGTCGCAAAAGACGGAAAAGGTCTTGTGAGTATGGCTGAATTTCAGACACAGAAATTCTAGTCAGTCTGTGGTGCTGTGGTGAAGGAGAAGGCCATGCGAATAAGGGCTGACTTAAAAACTGTCCTTCATAATGACCCAGGGAATCCGCAGATTCTTGGTCTTGCCAACCCCATTATCGAAGTTGAGTATCTGTCCAACACCTCCACATCACTCCTGTAGTCGTTCACCCAGGGGATCATTCTTTCGACAAACCTCGCCTCACCTTCCCCAGCACACCGGATGGAAGCGGGGAGACGTTTCTTATCAGTGAATGTCGGGTATCGTACAATATTACTGACAGCATAGCTAGAAGATACAAAGCAGTCAACGGGCGAGCTGCAGTCCACGCAGCTGGATGGTTGCTGGTAGAAGCTTTGGCCTGAAGACCTTAACGACTTCCGGCAACTCCCCACAGAGCGGAATGTAATAAGTAACATCCTCGTGTCCATGCTTAAAGTTATAGAAGAGAGATTTCCAGATGTGGAGGAGGCCCATATCCAGGAAGTTCTCGCGTATCATACTGCTAAGTTAATTGAAGAAGGCCTTCAACAGCTGGAGGCATTCAGTGAACCACAAGATAAAGAAGATTCTCACACTGTTGTGGAGAGGCGTCAGTTGATTATCAGAGTTCTGAAACAGGGCCTGCAGGTTGTGGATGTCTTAGTCGATCACGTTCTTATACTTGACCTGCAATTTAAACACAATACGCAGGCTGCCATGGCACCATACAAGGAGTGCATAAGGACATACATAAGGAGACGCAGAAGGATATACAGCAATCGAATATCACTTCTTTCTTCACTAAGACTTCTGTCTCCTCCTCCGCCATGCATTCCGCGTAGCGCTGTCACACCTTTCTGCCAGAATTACAAACGTCTTTCCGGTAAACAACAACACAGCAGTTTTCGTGTTTATTAATCACTAACTTACAAAATATCAGCGTTCTTGTGTGTTTGGTTCCCTTAACCCCATTATTACCACAAAGTCTTAACTCCGCGCATCGCAATTTCACCTTTCGCGCGGTTTTTCTAGAAGGTAACCCCCGCGCACGGCGAGGGTTTGCTGTACTGTAGTTTAAAAGTACAAATATGAATGCGGCTGTGGAACTTGACACTCCTCTAAACTCTTATAGAAATCACCCACTCTAAACACAAGCGGAGACTGCGCCAAGTATTTTCGGGTGACAACATCGCCAAACGGAGGCAACTTGCTCTCGCTGGCAGCAAAATGTCTCCCTCCACCTAAGGCTATTATTTCTCTCTTTAAATGTGGATAATGCTAAAGCTGTGCATACCATGATGGCCCATGGGGAGTGGAGGCATAGTCCCACGCATTCTTGACCTCGGCATCAGATGCAGGACAATGGTCAGGTTCACGGCCCGGCCGCTGTATCGCCGGGGAAACAGCTCCCGGCACCCACTAAACAGAAATAAGGCTGGTTTGGTCCTACAAGCTAGTCTTACGCTCTTCAGTACAGAAAAATGTCTTGCTCCAGCCTCCAGCCCGTAGTCTAGTCACTATATACTACACAATCCTAGGTCCATCAGGATGTGGGTCTATACATTAATGAAGATAAACCCGAAGCACATTTCCTTTCACATTCTTTATCTCTATACAGGGTGTCCCAGGAGGAATGTGCCAGACTTCGGGAGGGTGTTCCTTATGTTAAAGTATACCGATATAGCCCAAAACACCTATGTCCAAAGTTGAA
>JGI20166J26741_11522474_pt1 | contig 12464 bp, 8 predicted proteins | sample TergutCu122P5_FD_26741 | JGI IMG/M metagenome (IMG submission 26741) | reverse complement strand
TTAGAATGTTTTAATAACTCTGTGTTTTTTAACATTATGTGCATCAGTTGGTAATAAAAGGGTTCAGCATTGTTGATGCATGGTGTAACCATGAAGTTTATTGAGGCTTAATGTGTTTGAAAACACTAAAATCTGATGCTTATGCAGAACACCCCAACCCCACATATTCATTAGTTGTTTTGCTGAGTTGGTAGTGCAAGGATGTGCACCAGTAGGAAGCAGTAGCTGAATGCCCAGCTGCTTGCAGCCAGTTGCTATTTAAATCAAGTCAGGGCTTCCAGACACACAGCTACATTCATGGCGATGCCATGTGAGATGAATACAATCAGGACTGTGCTGTGCATATTCCAGATTACTGTTGCAAGAACTGGATGTCAATCCAAATTTCTTGTTTGGAGGTACAACACAGACTCACTCTAAGACTCTGGACAGTGATTGAGTGTTCACATCTTGTTACCTGTGATGGAATGCATCAAATCCTCATCATCTGGTTTCAGTAAAGCAGATGTATGGGATTTGCTTCTTTCATGTTGCTCAGATGTCTATTGCAACATTATTGGAAACTCACTTTCTGGAAGCCAAGATGTCTATAGACAGTCACATACATGACGCCATAAGGACAGACACAACATTCCATCATCTGTGGCTATGTAACACATTTGTCTGTGTATGCTGACTCACTGACAAGTGGGAACACATCACCTGATGTGGGAGGTCAAACACTTTGCCAAATCCACAAAATATGACTAGCTCTCTGAGAACTTGTGGGATGATTACTCACTATCCGGATAAATGATGTATCATTGTGTGTGTCCAAATATTCAAGTGCAGTCTGTTTGGCCAATCAAAGTTGAATAACAATTAGGTCCCATTCTTTTGTCCACATTTGTGGTACAGTTGCTATTTTGGAGTTGGTCCTGTTCATGCATACATGCTGCTACACCTGTGATGTATTGTGACAGCTCATATGATTTATATTGTTTCTTGTTATTCTCCTCTAAGCAATAAAAGCTGAAAAATTTACACTATAACTTTCCCTTGTACAAATGGAGTACTGTGTACATAATATTTCAGTTCAACACTTAGCCCAATACACAATCAGGATTACAAATTGTTTTATTTATATTGAAGACATTAGGCATACAATGAAGTTAAATGTTAAACAGTAAGCAGATTCATTACTGACTGCTATGAGTTTGACCCCACAGGCTGGTTGAGCTGTGTGGTCAAATTGGGTGCGCAGAATAGAATGTGGATCTGTTTGCTGAACTGTGTGCACAATAATATTAAAATTTTTGTAACATGTATAAGAAGTGAATCAAATACACCGTGTTAATGAGACACTGAGGGGACTTTTCGAAATGTGTGTGTTGTCTGTGTGTGGTCACTTCACTTTGTTACTGAGTATCCATGAGTGAGTTTTATTTTGTTATAGTGGCAACAGCCTCAATGAAAACGCATCTACTAAGTGAGACAGTAGTTGCAAACATACTCATTAACATTACGTTAACTGACATTAATATGTACACATACACATAATGTTTTCATTCTGGTACCATACATTTCAAGAGTCTACAGACAGCATAATTAAATGTCTACATTGCAGTATTGGATGACTGTGCTGCTGTAGTCATCCCTGACGATGTCATATGAGTGCCATGTTATTTGGTCCTTACGTAGAATATTAACACCACATTCAGCACTTATAGATATTCATAACATAGATGCCAGTAAGGCATGTTGAGCACTCTTGTCTGTGTAATGCAAGCGTTATCAGTTTTCATAAAAGCCAAGTGGATTTTTTAAGACATGCTTTCACAAACTGTTATTCAATCATCGTGTCATATGTACGTCTACTAACAGATATGTCAACACACTTGCACATCACATGTAGTGTACATAGATCATCAATAGAAACACTAACACACTAATATGTCATATTGCATGCAACAGCACTTTCAAACCATAGTTACCTGATTCAGAGTAAGTGCTGCTGTTATTCTGCAGTAGCAACTGACATATGGATATGGACAATCTTTCTTATGTAGTATTCCTTCTAAAACAACATCAAACAATTTACCATTGTAGAGGATGATTTCGGTTTTTCTTTCCAGACTAGACTTGGCAATATTCAAGATAAGGTTCGTATGGTAACAGTGGTATAACTAAGTCTACACTCTAAGCTTAGCTATGGGTCTGGCAAGAACTGCTACTGCTAATGCCAGCAGATTCTGAAACAGTACTGAAAGGATACAGATTACCATGCCATTTATAAGGTGTCCTTGACAGGACATTAAAAAAAAATCACAAAAAGGAAACTTCTACTACAGTTATTTTTTCATATGTATATAAATTTGGTACAGAATTTTTTTTATATAAAATGTGTAACAATGTCATGGTGCATACAGTATGAATTATTATATTTACAAAATCGTACAACAAAAGATTTACAAGGGAAAACGGCAATAAATATCTAAAATTTAGCTATATAAACAAAAAAAAAGTGACCATTTCCATAATAAAACTATGGAAAGGGTTGTTTATAAAATAGTTAAGTTCAAATTAAAGAAAAGTGATATGATGCAGCACAACTTGTGTCATATTCCCATGAAAAGACAGACCATAGAAGAGCATCCTTCATTTATGTACCAGGTAGCCAACTGAATGATTTCTGTCCTTCCTTCTGTCTTTCTTTCTTTCATTCATTCTTTCTTTCTCTCTTTCTTTCTTTCTTTCTTTCTTTCTTCCTGTCTGTTTATAATTGCAAGTACTCAGGTGGGAAAATAGGAACAACAAACATTCTATCATAAGTACTGTACATTTGTGATTGGTCATGTTTGGCAACCACAGTACCTTATACTCTGAAATCCATTAGAGATGCTAAGTTTTCCATACTTTGACAGATGACTGTTTGATATGATGTAATAATAGTAACACCTATCAAGTCAAAGCATATTTATGTACAATGAAAACAAATTATGCTTAATTTACTCTGTAAATGAGGAATGTATTATGATTGATATTAAAGCTATATGATGAACTTAAATGAGTTGTAACGATCACATATGATATAGTCAACTTCTTCATGATTTGATTGTTGGATTTATTTAGTACTCAACTGATGTGTGGCAGCCAGAGTACAAAATTAAATGGCACATAAAGATAAGTGGAGTTTTCAGGATGGTTAGTTGGTGCATGTAATTTTACTGTGAGAGAAAGTCTTAATTCTGAGTTCATGAAACTTCACAGTGCTTCTGTTTAAATTTTATGTTTTGTTGACCGTGCATCTCGATATAATCATGTAATGAAAAACCAACCTGATGCACAACTTATTCTTAGCATATTTCGTCAACCTCTACATGTTTCGGGTGTATCTAGGCCCATCATCAGGAGGTACAAGTGTATACAACATTTGGTACTTATTATTCTTTTTAGATGACTGTCTGTTGTCCTGGATGGATTGGAACTCATTCCAATCCATCCAGGAATAATAATAAGTACCAAATGTTGTATATATATGGTTGTACCTCCTGATGATGGGCCTAGATACGCCTGAAACATGTAGAGGTTGACAAAATATACTAAGAATAAGTTGTGCATCAAGTTGGCTTTTCTTTACATGACTTCTGTTTAAAGCAGTATGAAAAATTTTTGACTAGAGTAGAACAAATTTTATCACTTTTGAAAAAAAACAATCAATAAGATCACTTCCAGTCCACACCCTTAAATGGATGCTGCATTTGTATTTGCCTTCAGTAAAAACATGTGTTTCATCCCAGCTGCAGCTAACGTTGCATGTGGCAAATATGGGATTAAATTCAAGCATTTGATTCCTTCAGATTATCAAAGTACTCCATGATTTGGTCATAGTCCATACCAAGATTGAGGTCCTCCAGACCAAGAAGGTCCTCTCGCACCCTGAAATCTTCTTCTTCACCATCATATTCTGTAGCAGAGAACATAGGGTTTCCCACTATTGTTGCTCGCTTCACTTCTGGACTGCTGCCCCTATGCTGGATTCCAGCGCAACTCTTGACACCTTCATTTGGAAACTCTACAAATGTTGGAGCAGGAAGGGCATCTTCATCATCATCTTCATCTTCCCGGGATGTAATATATGTCCCTTCTTTGGACTGTCTTTTAGGTTGCTGATTTTTTGCAGCATCATCTTTTGAGTGATGGTACCTCAGCTGCTGGAGATTATTTAATTCTTGGTTGTAATTCTTCTGCCTACTGTTGGCCTCCTCTGGTAGGTGGTCTGGAGGTTTAGGTGTAACAATTGATTCTGCTGCATGTTGGTGCCCGGAAGAGCTGGATTTGCCATTACGGTGATTATTGTTGTTGATGTTTCTATGATGGTGGTGGTGATGGTGATGTCGTCGTGTTGGGGCTAAAGCTGGGGCCACCACTGCTGCATTGAGCCTCTGCTTTGCAGTTTCTTGGACAATGCCATTGTCTGGGAACTCTTGCTGAGATGGTAGTGGTGGTGGTGGTGGGGGCGGTGGTGGAGGTGGTGGTGGTGGTGGTGGAGGAGGGGGAGGAGGAGGTGGCTGTTGGTGCTGTAGTAAGAATCCAGGCAGTGGACCTGGCTGTCTGGAAGGACCAATGCGAGCTGTCACACCTATATTACGATGTGGTGGGACCGGAGGCTTGTATTCTGCCACTTCAGTTCCTTCTGCAGTCTCCCCATGATAGTGCTGTTGCTTCGCAGGTGGAATGCCATGTGGTGGAAGTGGAGGAGGAGGAGGTGCACTGGAAAAATTAGTAATATGCAAGGATATTTAAATATACATTTGTGTATATAAATACATGGAACTCAAACACAGCTAGAAATTGATGATAATGAGTATTAGTGTGGATCCATGTTTAATGCAGTGCTTTCATCCAAAATATTGAGAGATAAAGATTCAAATCTTCAGGGAAATGACTGCTTCTGTCTTGAAGATGGATGCTGCAAGGTCCTTCAAAACATAGGTAACAACCAAATGACAAGGTATCATAACCCAGATGTTTTAAATCTTTATCACCATATATATCTTTATCAACATATATATCTTTATCAATATATATATATATATATATATATGCATATACATACATATAATAGCAGTACTGACAAAATGCACACAAGTACTGACACTAGTTTATATACACAATGACCTACAGTTTTTGGCCACTCATGTGGGCATCTTCAAGGAGGTAAAATACAAAAGGATGAATACATAAAAGACTATAAAATTAAATTACTGTGGTACCAGAATCAATCCATGTATATAAAATGACAATCGTAAAATCATATTTAAAGTACATGAATATAAATTGTTGCTAATAAGAAGTGTACTAATATTTGATTGAATGGTATATGCAGAAGTTGCATGTAGTAATTCACCATCCTGTAATAATATGAACACGTAAGTGTAGGATATTTTACAATGTATCACTGGATATTAAATAAATACAAAACAGTGAAACAGAAAAGTAAAACAGAGTCAATGAAATATGTACCAAGGGAATGTGTCGTGACGTAAATAACACAGTAAATCACACTGTATTGAAGACAAACAGCCAGCAAGGAGAATGAGGGATGAGGACCATGTGCATGTGTGCTTGAGTTGTGTGTCATATATTTATTATGCACATGCATGGTTCAATTGTATATCATAAATATGTGTCATTCAGTTGTATATCATATTTATGATATACAAATGAACCACGCATGTGCATCATCCCCATCCCTCACTCTAGTTCTGACTCTTCAGTAATATCATTTTATAATCTTTACTGCATTGGGCCTTTGTATTTTACCTCCCTGAAGATGGCCACATGGTTGGTCGAAACATTTAGGATGTCATTGTGTGTATTAACTGCATTTAACCCTTTAAACACCGAGTTAAATCACATCTGCCATCTGCTAGCATTATTAGGAGCTCACCATATTTTCTACGTTAGCAGGGTAAGGGTTAATACACCGTGTGTATTTTGTTGGCACTACTATTACACATATTTGATTAATGCACAGATAATGGTTCATATAAATTTGGCAGGCTATCACCTTAAAGAAATGTACTCAAATAAGTAGCTATGTTCCTGATGACCGTCCTGTACGTATTCATGTCTTCTGTTTCTCTGCTTTCAGCAAAAAGAACAACTTCATGGAGATAATTAAAGTAAATAATATTCTTGGAATTATTTGTGTCATGTTAATAAAATCTCTGCCAGTTACTGTTACATTTAATGTTAATATCAAACTAGACAGACAAGTTCCTTATACTCAATGTGTATTTAGCATCAGAAGTGAGGGACTGTCCTCTGGAATCTTTCAGTAGAAAGAGTTTCATGCCAACATGGAGGTTTACCATGCAATAGTTACTAGTAACACTTGCCTTTGCCACAACTTGTCTACAGCAGATTCCTTGACTGCATGATGAGACTTGTGATGTTGCTTTGGTATAGGAGGATGTCTGCTGGGAATCTTCTCTTTTTTACTGTAGGTGGAGCTGTCAATGGCAGGTGGTCTTGATGGCAGATCAATGTGGTTAGGGTTGTCAAAACAAGTTGCTAGATTCAGCTGTTCATTTTCCATATTTTGTGCTGTGCTGTAACTCATAGGGTTTGCAGTGATACGCATCTGATCTTTACCCATAATGTTATTGTTGTTGCTACTGCAGACAGGTGCAGTTCTGCCTGGGTTACAGTTCTCACTGGTCATGTGACCAGATGCTCGTTCAAGAGTTGCTCTGCCTAACCAAACCCAATCATGTGCATTTGTTGTGGATTCCCGTGACTGTTTTCTGCCCCCAAGGTGTCCACTACTTCCCAGGCCAATGCTGCCAATTCCACTACCTCCTGTAACTTTACTAACTGCAGCACCCAAACTCTGAAGGCCACTTGAACCTCCGCTGACATTGTGACCTGAAGACTCTATAGGCTGGGGCTTAAACTTGGAGGCATACACAACGCATGACACAACAAACACCACGATAGCAAAGCAGAATGTTGCTAGCAGTACATACATTCCAATTTCAAGAGGAGTCATATTAGTGCTCTTGGTGGGCCGCATCCCAACTCCTGATGCCATACCATTAGCAACAGCTGAATGGTGCTGACGTGCCTGAACTGTGGGTTCATGGTTGTTTTCATCTTTCAGTGGGTTCCCTACATGAACAAAAGAATCAAAGTTGAAATATCCAAGGCATATATTGCAACACAGGAATTGTGATAATATATATACTGTAGGCAAATAGAACTTAATTTATCTATCAGTGTGCAGTAAGTGCTGGTACAGCATTTAAAGACATAAAATTGTTTTAAGTTTTCCATTTTTAGATGTGACTGCACCTTATAACTGTCACATAAAATAGGATTTTGGTAAAAAGAGTCACAGAAGAAGATGAAAATAATGTTGGATATTGTAACATAATAATTTGCTCTATGCTCAAAATAATGTAATTCCTTAAAAGGGAAAGGTACCATGCATGGAAAATTTTGTATGGTCTGCACTACACACGAACAGTATGATTCATATTTCTACTTGAATTCAGCATGATGAATATGTGAAAATTGTACAATGATGGGGTGTAGAATTTTCCTATAAGGCACCTTTTTGTGGTTTATTTTGTATTGGTGTCAAATGAGTATCTCATACTGTACAACATCAATGGTAGACAGATGAATGATCAACTGAAATGAATTTGGAAGTGGTTGTGGTGTATTTGAGGCACCTAACATTTTCCATTCCTAAAACAAAGAAAATTTGGGAAACAAGTCAAGCAAATCAGCATTGTTCCTTTCCTGTCCACCATAACCTGTTCTTATACTTCTCATTCTTACAGTGAAATAAAATGTGGCAAATCATACAGCAGTACCTTTCAGAATGTCACGCAGATCAGCAGCCAACTCCCTGTTATTTTTTCTGTCCCGTCCACCATGACTAGATCCTACATTTCCTCCATCATTCTGCACAAAGTCAGGCCTCTGTGGAACTTCACTGGCTGAAAAGTCCACATCAACATGTGCTGAAGCAGCTGCCAGTGGTCCTCCTACATTGCCCTTGCCAGTACCTTTACTGGCACTACTGCTAGTACCGCCACGACGTGTTGATGTGCTGCCACGACATTCTTCAGCCAACAGAAGGGCAACTCTCAACAGATCACCCTGACCCTCACCAACTGCTATCACACGTGGATGATGAGAAGCTACCATTGGGGCAAATGCAACCACTTCAGGATCTAAACTGTCCACTAGAAGATAGTAGTCACTGACAGCGACATCACGAAGTGGTGTCCGAATGCCATCTGAGAACTCCAGGTCAATATCCAAGAGCCCTTCCTGTCAAAAACAATATTAAATATTACACTATGATTGGTTAGCTCATATCAGGTGTGTACCCATAATTTTTCATTATTATTTGTTTGGGGGGAAGGGAGGGGCCGACCCTGAAGTTATATATAATTTATGACTATTTTAGAAATCATATTATAAAACAAACATGGCATAAGGATAACTGTAACATAACACTGTTTGCAACTGAATTTATGTATATACTAATATAACTACAAGTTCCATGACTGATTCACAAAATTTACATCAGAACGTATATTCTTCTTGGATCCTTTTAATTTAATCTAAAACATCCTAAGTTTCTTAAATTTTGTTATTCAAAATATTAATGTACTCCAGTGGCTGATTTTGGCTGAAGAGCAAATCACATAAAACATTCATTATCATCGTGTCTACAGAATCTTGTTTTTTAAATTCTGATTTGTCATGGAGTGGGGGCCCTCATGTCATTCTATTTCCTTTTAATTGTAAAGAATCTCTTATGTAATACCTAATACAGTAATTACAAGTATGCCAACTCTTGATTAATGAAGATGAAGATGGAAATATGATGATGGTGATGATGATGATGAGAACGACGATGACAACAACGATGATAATGATGATGACAATGACAATGACATTGATGTATAAAATGAAGACAACAATGATGAAACAATAATTCTTTATTATTAATATTCTGGCACAAGAGCCGTGAGAACAATGACAGAGAAAACACAGGTACAAAAAAAAAAATACATCCTATAACAACACACAAAAGAAACCAAAGAAAAGAGAATAATAATTCCCATAAGATAAAAACAGCAGGACAAAAGGTAGTTGACTTAATTTAATGAAGGATTAAGTGAGATCAATTTGTCCCTGAATATACTGATATCTCTGCAGCAGATGGCATTAACAGTAACACCAAACAATACAACTTACAAAAGAAGTACAAGATAAAAACAGAAAATACCCAACAGAAAAAAAAGAATATATATTTATATTTATATATATATATATATATATATACACATGTAAACAGAGAAGAATATTGAGAGGCAGTCTTAGATATTAGTAGATTTAATTAGGTTCTTTAATGTAGCATAATTAGTGTGAAATTTATCAATATTCCTGCACAAAACGTTACTTACTGGAACACATCTGGCGGAAAGACTGTCCTCTACATGATGCATAACACCAAATAAACAACAGTCTCTCATTAAATTATTTGGTATCCATTAGCTTACAGTATCAAGATTGGAGGAGAAACTGTGTTTACGTTTGAAAACAGTAAAAAGCAGGATATCACATTACTGCCACCCAGACTGACGTACTGACAAAGTCAACCTAACAAACATTTTTTCATACTGACTGACTCACATGCACCAATACAAAATCTGCCATAGCATAAGAACACAAATTTTCTTTGTATTGTTGAGGTTCATGTAACTCTGTCAATGTGCTTATGTTCAGACAACACAAGGGCCCAGTACAAAATAGTAAGACTGTCAGTATTTGTGAAAGGGGATTTAACAGAAACTCCAAAATGTGAAAAATAGTCTTGAGGTATTTAGGTAAATAAAATTTGTGGTACATTCTTATTTTCAAACTAAATACTGCTCAATTTCTGAGTACATTGTGAACTACACTTCTGGATCTCTATGTCATATTATTTTTCTGCTACCACAAAGTTTATAACTTCATAGCACTGGACATGGCAGCTGACGAACAAAATTCCCATCTCATATCAGTGCAACTAGATATGAATATCCAGGTGTGAACAGAAATGCTGTAGATGAAAACAGATGGATGAAGGTCTGACTTCAGAGAAACAAATTACTGAATTACAGAACTGTTCCGTTTCAAACAGAACTTGTATAGGAATGCTAATGACTGCAAAAATACCCACAGAAACTGACCAAGGAATTTCAGTTCCAACTTCCATATAATTTATTAATAGAACATATCAACATATGAGAAATTATTACCATATTCGTCCTCTGACCTGTCTTCTATTTATGTTAGCTGACTTCTTGAGCTGTTTGCCTGACTGAGATGTCTTGGTTTGTATTACTGTTTCATTTTCATCTTACTCTTACATACTATGATGTTTGGTGTTACACAAGTGCCTACCGTATTTACTGCCTTTATTAATAACATTTGTGAAGCTATTTGCAGTTCTAGCTGCCTCTTGTTTGCTGATGATCTGAAGATCTGCCATAGTATTAAGAATGTTGAAGATGATAGAGTTTGCAGTCTGCTGAAGTTTTGCTTGGATAACAGCGTCAAATTCAGCACAGGTGTAACTTTGTTAGTATCCTTTACTTGTGAAGTTAACATTACTGAATTCAAATACAAGTCACATAGCAGTCTGATGATTCCTAGTATGTCAAGGATCTTACAGTATTGTTAGACCGTAGGCACTACTTTCACAACCACACAGACCAAACTTTGTGCAAGCATTAAAAATGTTGGAAATGATTTGTTGTAGTAGTCCATAATGATGAAGCTTCATACTGTGATAGTTAAGAACAGATTATTACTGCAACGTTCACTGTTCTTAAAACATTTTACATTAACTTCATCTTGATCTTTATATTATTACAAACACATACATAAATTAAATATTTTTTACTGGATGTGAATTTGGGGAACTTTTGTTCACTATTTCAAATCATGTGAAAAGCATCAAAATTCAAGTGCACAGTTTTATAAAATTTTCAATTTAATATAGTTACACAAGAAGTAAAAGTATAGGACTTGAAATAGGTCAGCCTGTCTTAAAATCTGCACTTACAGAGTACTGGAACTGATTTAGGATCTTGTGAAATCTCTTTAAAAAACAGGTAATGAGGGAAGCATGTTTGTGCATTCATTATAGCACACAGCCTTGTGTATAATGTTGGCAGCACTATTCCGAACTCTGTGACATCATGATCCTCAGTGAGGTCAAAATATCTGTGAAACAGGATGCCTCCAATGAATTAACAGATACTGCAGTTACCTTCTAAAAATGTACCACAAAGAATCCATCTTTTTTTGTACTGTTGATGCCATCATAGTCATAATCACCACCACCACCAACACCACTACCACTACCACCCACTTCTTAAACAGACATATCTGAGTTGCATATAATAAAATATTTCTCTTTGTTTCATATGCTTTGACTGTGTGACATCGAGTTGTATAATTGCTGTACACATATGCGGCATCTTATAATTCCATACCAACCTGAAGATAGTCTTGAGAGACAGACAAAGAGGCAGAGTAGAACAAATACAAGGAAAAGGAAAGTCAAAAAAGAAGGAGGCAAAACAAGTAAAAAACAAGTCCATTTACAACATGGATTTATACTTTTTTTAAGAATAATACAAGCTACAAAATATAAATCAAGCAAAGCAAAAATAAATAATATTTAGGTGATCAGAGAAACACTTCTACTTAAATAGTGGAATCTGAACCAGCCGTACCTGGTACTGGGCTGTCAACTTCCTAGTCACTGAAGTTTCAGCAATGTAACCATTTTCCACTGCATTGTCTGGCACAATTGACAGCTGCAGTCCAGACACAACTCTCACTTGCAGTCTTGTGATGCTGACTTTGTCATTCACCACACGCACTTCCTTTGCACCTATTACTCTTCCTGTGATGGGAGACAGTACCTGAAAAACATTTCACTAATTTACCTTTTCACAGTGCTATACTTAGGAGAGAATCTGCTCAGCACTATGACACTGATGCGTGTGGGCTCCAGCCGGGCTGCAGAGTTTGAGCACCCCTCCGACACACATCAGTGCCTCTTATCCAACCAGTGTTGACCCTAAGCACATCAGAAGCATTCACATGTCTGTTAAAAATTATTTAAATAATAAACAACCTTTCTTCTAAGACACAACTCAAAGTCTAGGAAATCCAAGGTATTTTCTCAGATAACCTGAGAATGTTGAAGTTAAATTAAAGTAATTATTGAAACCTTTTATTACCAACTGATGCACATAATGTTAAAAAACACAGAGTTATTAAAACATTCTAAAATTACGCATAATTTTAGAATGTTTTAATAACTCTGTGTTTTTTAACATTATGTGCATCAGTTGGTAATAAAAGGTTTCAACATTGTTTGATGCACGGTGTAACCA
>JGI20166J26741_11522252_pt1 | contig 12466 bp, 9 predicted proteins | sample TergutCu122P5_FD_26741 | JGI IMG/M metagenome (IMG submission 26741) | reverse complement strand
CTTCGTGGCATTCGCTTCAGAATTGTTCCAGAGATTCTTCAGGCGGTAGACCGCTCCATTCGAACTATCAACACAACAGGCGCTGCTAAAGGTATCCTATTTCTTCCACATCGCTGGCAACGGGTTGTACACAATGCTGGTGACTAAAATGAAGGACAGTAAAATTTCGAAACATGTTTCTATTTTGTATCAGTTGTAAATAAATAGTTGCCACTATTAAAGTTCCAACCCTCGTAGATAATGTGCACAAAATTTCAAAATATTCTGCTGGTACTCTTGACTACAAGTTTAAGAATGCTACAGCAAAGAAACTGTAGAAGTTCCAAGCAATACGTGGGACCATACGGAAAGCTCTGAAATGTAAAGAGAGGAAAGATACGAACCTTATATTTTACGTAATGGCCTGTCCATTACCTAATAAGAATTTTTTTTCCTTGTGGCGCTGAGGCCGAACGCGGGCCATGGCCTACTCATTATGGAGGTTTCTAGATCACAGCGACGCACTACAGTCTATAGGATTCCTCTGGACGAGTGAGCAGCTCGTCGCAGAGATCTCTACCTGACAACACACAACACTCACACAACACACAAACATCAATGGCCCCAGTGGGATTCAAAACCACAATCTCAGCAGGCGAGCGGCCGTAGACCTACACCTTAGACCGCGCGGCCCCTGGGATTGGCAACGAAAATATGTTCTGCTAAAAGGAAGATCCAGAACACAGTTAAAGGTGCACGAAAATGAAGCATGTTAAAAACCAAAATATACGGAGTTTATTAAACACCAAAAGGGAAGAATATCATGAATCCTGATACTTGTGCGCCAAAACGAGAAAAATTTAAGCATTAAACTGAGTAAGAATTTCTGTGTAATTCAGTTCCTTAAAGGCATGTTATGGGAAATATGTGCTGTGCAAATTTTCACTTGCATTTGAGGTATGTCATACTTTATTTGGAATGGGGTAAGGGTGATGGGGGGGGGGAGTGATTAGACTAATCAGTACTTCCAGTGCCATATGTAACTTTATACAATGGAATTTGTGTCCATTCACCCCATATGCTATTTTACGGTAGGTCCAAAACCTCTTCCAAAGAGAGTGATCTAGTGCTTCCTCTGTCAATTTCCAGTATCCTCTCGTTTCTCTAAGGTCATCTAGTAACTGCTTAAGTCTTCTTCATCTTTCCATCATTTATGTCCTTCCTTGTATATTTCCACCAATAACGTGTTTTAGAAGGAAGTTCCTACACAAGATGTGGCCAATCTAATTATCCTTCCTCATTTTCATTATATGTAGGACATTCCTCTCCTCCTTGACTATAAGCAACACTTCTTAATTTATCACATCATCGGCCCAACTGATCTGCTCCATTCTTCTCCATCACCTCGTTTCAAAACTGTCCAAGTACTTATGACCTATTTTACGAAGTTTCCAATTTCGTTACCACACAAGCAATGCTGCAAATGTAGCATCTGACTAGCTTCTTTAAATTTAAGTTCAGTTTGCTGGTGAAAAGAGTTTTCTTCTTCTTGTTAAATGCTGCTTTTGCCGTTGCAATCCTGGATTAATTTCACGTGTATATTTTGCTTCATTTTTTACCATGCTATCCAAGTAGTTGAAATTTTCCACATTCTCCAGTTTTCTTTTGAGCTATCGTAACCTGAATTGCAGATGGTTGTCTTCAGGTTTTCATTTCCTTAGGTTTCTTCCATATTCATTTCTATTCCATATCATATTTCAATTTCAATTAGCCTATCAATCACGTCCTGTAACACAGTTTCTTCCTTAGCTTGTAGCACATGTTCATCTTAGTACTGCACAGTGTTAATTACTCGTTCCGCCGTTCTGAAGTCTCTAAACCCTCGAGAGCTGCCTTGGTAAGGTATTCACTGTAAGTGGAATAGAAGCAGTGAAAAACAGCACCCTTTTCTGCTTCTTCCTTCAGTCTTCATGCTGTCTCCCCTTGGTCCAGTCTTGGTTTAACACTTTGATCCCCGTGCAATCTGATGATGAATCTACTTTCCCGTCACTCTATACCAATTCCCTTTAGCATCTGCATTCACGTGGTCCAATTTTCATGGTCAAATACCTTCTACCAGTCTAGGAAGAAAGCACACAATTTTCCATTTGTATACAACTTTCGTTCTGATATTATTCTCAGCATTCGAATTGTATCCCAAATTCTTTTCTCTCTTATAAATCCAAACTGATCTTTTCGAAGTACATCCTCGAGTTTCCTTTCAAAACTTTTCTAAGAATCCTTGCTACTCTCTTTGCTGTTTGGGTGATAAGCTGACTGCGCGAGGATTACTGCATGTTGTAGCTCTTGGCTTCCTCTTAAAGGCAATCACTATAACTTCAATAAATCCTTGGGCCACTCTTGAGTTTCATACATGCTGTTGATCAGTTGTGTTATCATAATTCATACGATCTTTTACCGACAATATGAGTCCATTCCCAGGTACATAATCATCCGCTGATGGCTTATTCGTCTCTTCATAGCTTTTTTCCACTTCTCTGAGAAAAAACACAAGAACATTTTTCATCTGCATCTACTTTCTCTTCAGGTTCGATTTCTAAGTTTTCAGTTCGTTTAGCTCGATCATAGAGCTCTGTAATATAATTCTCCCAAATTTTTACTATTTTCCCTCATCTACTATTATATACCCTTAAGATTTGATACCAGCATTTTGACTTCTATGATGTACTTGCCAACTCAGTTCCTTTGACATCATAACTTCCTGCTCCTTCAAATTCTATGATTTCGTCACACATGATCTGAAGATCCTGCCGCTTAATCCTCTCTGTGGCACTTTTCACTTCGTCCCTAGTTAACAATCTTACACTTCTTTCGTTTATCCATTTTACTGACCATTTTCTGTGTATTCAATGGCTTTCTTGCTCTCTTCTCAATTTACCCAAACAAATCACAGTGCCTAAGATTTTTTTTTTTTATATTTTTCCACTGCACTTCCGCACTCCCACTTTCACCTTCGATTGCACCGAGCCTTTCTTCTAGAGTATCTTGCACGATCTGTCGAGCATATACTCCTCCAAATCCCATCCTGCTTTTCCCTTTTGGGACCTTATGATTTTCTTCATTCCAGTGCAGATCTTTGCAAACAGTAAGCTGCAATCAAAGTCAATATCTGCTCCAGTCATTGTCTGCGCACCTTCATACTGTTTCTGAATCGATGTTTCACAATTATAGAGTCCAGTTTATGTCGATTTCGATCTTCTGGTGCTCTCCCGGTAAACACTATTCTCTTACGCTCCGGAAACCATGTGTTGGTGACAAGTTCATTTCTTTCACAAAACGCAATGGGAATGTAAACTCTCTTATTTCTCCTTCCTAGTCCATGTGTTCCAAACACGTTTCGGTATGATTTATGTCCAACCAAACTCTTTCAGTCCTTCATTATGGTGATTGTATCTCATCTTTTCCATCCTCTTAAGAATTATTCGAATATGTCATACAAGTCTGTCACTTTGTCATCTTCCTATTCCGACGCTGGCATGTACCCTTTCACTATTAAAACACTTACCGTTTCTGCCTATGACTTAAGAGGAATGATTCTGTCATTATACACTATGTGTTTAACAACACTTTCCCGTATGCTTTTTTGCACCAATACCCATACCCCTCTTTCAGCCCTTTCACCTGCAGAATAATACACGGCTCAATCGTTATATCTTATTTCACCTTGTGCTTTCTACTGCATTTCACTGATGCCTAGAACAGACACTGCGTTCTTCTGTATCTCCTTTTCAAATTCTCCAGTTTGCCTCCGTGATTCAAAGTCGAAGTTGTGCACTATATCAAATTAAACAAAATTAATTTGGAAAAAAATGTAGATAGGCTTGATTATAATACACGTCAAAGATAGACATTCAAAGAAAATTTTGTGGAACTGATATTTAAAAAAAAGAGTACAAATAACATGGGGATAAAATTACATAATAGACCAAGAAATCATTTAAGTTCTTTAAAGACTACGTAACTTAAAAAACTAAAATAGTATTTATTGCATAAGACCTTCTATTCGCTAGTGGAATATTTTTATTTATAAGTTTGAACTTGCAAAATATAGTTGGATATGTAATGGGGACCTATCTTAGAAAATTAAATTGAAGGAGACACTGGATTTGGGTGTTTTCAAAGTATGGTGGAGAAATTCATTAGTACTGTACATGAAAGAAGTGAATGATGTGGTATTTATGAGATAATTAGTAAATGAATCACTCGACGGGATTTACAACATGTTATGTCACTGTACAGTACAGTAGTGCCAAGTATGATTATTCACATAAACCACTGGATGTAGAGAGATTGTATTGATATGTCCTACGAAAATTATATCAGGATGGATGAATATAATAGAGTAAAATAAAATACAACACATTAAACAAATAGATGCGAAAAAAGCGTAGAAAAGGAGAAGGAAATTAATGACATGTACATTTTGGTTGCCTGAAGACAGGTTCAGGGCACCAGTGTGTTTGAGACCCTCCTTCTTGTCAAGATACCTATATCCCTGTCGAACAAAAATATTTAGCTTCTAAAGGGAAATTTAAAACAGGAATGGAATCAGTAGTTATAAACAATAATTTTTCCAGTAAATGTGGATTACATATAATGTACCATTAATATGAACGTGTGGAGCAGCATAAATTAAACCGTAAAATGGCGGTGGCCTTCGAACCACCGATTTAAAGATTAGGAAGCTATATTTGCATACTTACTTTCGGTATGACAAAATACACATAAGTATGAGTAATACATAAATGGGACCAACATGCTAGGCGAGGTCAAATGACTGAACTATTAATGTGACTATAACATGTGTGCATACTGTAAACGGTGTTTTATACTTACGAGAAGACTAAGCAAACTGGGAACATTCAAAACCAATTCAATAAGCTCTGTTGGTAGGGCCCAGCAATCATTGTCAGAATACAGTTTCCTCAGCACAGCATAGACAATTACTGGCAGAAGTGGAAATCCTGTAGAATACAGCAGGTTTATTACAAGTGCATTATGTACATAGTGAGTGAGTGGTCAGTTTCATGGCCTGGCTGCTGTACACCAAGAGAAAACGCCACTTTTATTCACTGAATATGAGGCTGGGTGAACACAGAGCAGGTCTAGATATTTTGGAGAAGAGAAAATGTTTGTCGGCTAAGAAAATCAAACTAATATTCTTTGATCACATAGGCTAAAGCCCATGTGCTGTTGTGTCTAAGAAACTAAGGTTACTTGCTGGAGCAAGTGTTTAGTGCCGACAGAAATTGATGCCAGCTCGCACATTCGTACATAAAATGAGAAACCCGCTCCTGGATTTAAGGTGGCCAAATATAGCGCCATTCTTCTCAAGATCGTTCTGTTTCCTGCTTGACAGTCGGTGACCGAAGCTACGCAAAGTTTCGCAGTGATAACCTCTAGAATGTCTAATAAAAACTATCCAGTGCTACAGCAGTTGTCGAAAATTTTGACTTCCTGGCCGAATTCATTCAGTATACCTGTGGTACACGTTGTTATGAATTCTCTGGAGTTCTTCGAAGGAAACAAAGTGATTTGTTACTTTTATCTGTAGGTAAGTTTAAAAGATAAAATGTGTAAAACAAATCCCTATGCTTTGGAATAAATAAGAAAAGACATTCGCCTCGAGATTTCAAGACTGACCATCAGAACCTACCTTCCATATACTCGTATATTCCTGTAGTCACTAACCACGGTTTTGTAAACCGCGGCAGTTTTCAAGAATGCAAACACTCTGGTTGGCGAGGGAAGGTACATTCCAAAGAGACCGTCAAAGAGTTAAAATGATCCGTTTCTGAAGAAAGAATTGTACTCACCCCATCCAATTACATAAAATAACACGAGGTTTCTTTCCTCAGCAAAAGCATTGAAAATGAGACGACACAAGTAGAATCCTTCACAGAACATCCACATATAATTCGTGAGCCGGAAATACTTTGTAAGCAGTAGTATTAGTTTACAGTAAGGACCATTCTGAAAAAAATGAACAAAGTGGTTTATTGTTGTATTGGGACATCACATCTTCGTCCTGCTCACAAAACAGCAGCAATCGTTTGGAAGTCAGACTGAAACTACCTAAAATGTTAATGCTCTTCTGTCTCAAAATAATTCAGGAATGGGATTTAGGGATCTCTGAAGTTCTCTGAACAAATATGTGATATTTTTGCAATTACTTCTTTAAAATAACAGTCTGCAGCTTAGGTATTAAAAATCATTGCACCTCCGATCAATGTAAATCACAGAACTAGATAACATGGAAACACTCGATCACCACTAGCATGTGTTAGCAAAATCCGTATGTTCAAAATCGTTCATGAGACAACCACCAATGACGCAATTCTGATCTAATGCCATCTACCCCATATTCATAGTTTATCGTAGGTCAGTTGTTACATTATCTATCCATCTTGTCTTGATCTTCAAAAATATATTTCTAAAATATTTCCCTACAAGAATTCTATGCGTATCTCTTATCTCCCCCCATCCCAGCATCGCATGACCTACCCATGAACCTTGTAACTATTTTGGCTGTAGATCGAGTCAAGTGTAACATTTTTCTGACGGATCATAAATTTTGGACGAAAGTTCCCAGGAAGGAAGAGCAACATACGTATTATCAGGGAAGTGCTGAAGAATTAACAACACAGAATGCAAATAAATAAATTAATACAGCGGTATATTTACCACCAAATAATTGATCCTACACACGCATGTATTAATGGATATACGTGGACGCAGATCTAATTCGGTGGGTAAAATATGCCATTTATATTCGTAAAAGTAGTAATACATGGGACAGTATAGTTAGTAGCTTGACTTCACTTTCAAAAAAAGCTTGCAGGATAGGTTTTGAAAACAGACGTTATGTGCATGATGACACTAAATTTGAGAAGAGAGACCATATGAAATGCATGATTATAAGACTGGTAATGTTGCTCACAAATGATGCAAAGAAACTCTGTATCTCTGCGTCAGTCACAAGCAGACACTCTGCAGTAGACATCCACTGCAGAACTGGAGTTCTGTAATGGATGTCGCAATGAGGTAGGATAAGTATGAGTGGGTAATTTTTAGACGCAATCGCAAAATTTCGAAGAGCAACTATTAGATTCGTCCTCTCTGCTCATCTGTCTGTATATCTGTCCACCCGGCTGCATGGAACAACTCGGCTCCAGCTGGGCGAATTTTCATTACATTTGATACCTGGGTATTTTTCAAAAATCTGTAGAGAAAATTTGAGTTTCATTAAAATCTGACAAGAATAACGGGTACTTTACATTACCACACATGTACATTTATGATATCTGGCTGAGTGCTTCTTAGAATGAGAAATGCTTTAGACAACAGTTGCAGAGAAAATCAAAACACTTATTTTATATGCGGTAACTTTTTTTTTTTTGTAAATCGTATCGTTTATGAGATAATGTGGAAAGATATGGTAGATTCAGACAGGCCACAGATAAGAATATAATACGACTCATGCGTTTTTCATGCTAAATAAATAAGACTGGATACACGCACTCATAGTATGTGTATTTATTGCTTTTTCTACAACAATGATGTTAAATCGAATGCGCCTTAATATTTCGTTGACACGTAGCCTCTCTTTGTAAGACTTTATTTGCTACAGGGGCAAGACAAAAAATAACAGTGTTAACTGTTTTGGAGGCTGTGAGCTAAGCAAAATATATCACAATGTACAGACTTAACGCATCTTAAATATAGCACTTACAAAAATTATCACTATTCAAAATAATGGATATCGCTTAAACTTAATGAAGTTTTTCCTTCTTCTCCACACAAGCCTTCATTTTATACACTCCTCCATTATTGAACATTCAGTCAGATATGCAGTTCTCGTTCATGTCTTAAAACCAATAGGCCTATATGAGAAGAAATGTTTAGTACCTATCAACTTGTAGGCTTAAAAGTCCAAACAAAAACCTTTCTCGCTTGTGCATCTTGAGCATTTTTCCTAGATACAACTCCCCACCACGAAACACTACCGTACTAGTAGCATGAACAAACCATGAACCATATATTGATAACCTCAGTTACATCACAATTCAAGTTAATTTGGAATTAATTAGACAATTTTCACGAAAAAACAGAATATTGTTACATTCATTAAAATCTGCACATGAATTGCAGTTTGTATCCACCTACTTAAGTGTCTAAAAATTTTTTCAGAAATATATGGCTCAAACATTTCATATTTTTCAAAATAGAGCGTTTTAAATTTAACACAACACCGTCCTCACATTTAGCTTTTCCATGTACTATATCAAATGTAATTCTGACTCATAAAAGTATGTCGAATGTCACATTTTTAACACATGCATGATACAAATGTAAATCCTGAAGCTCTTCCCACTTTATAATTCAATAATTTTCCCAAGGATGGCAAAGGACAGACCAAAACATGCGGAAAATAAATTGTAATAAAATAGAAAAGGGCTGTTACTGGCCTCTAGTGTAAAAAGATTGTTTTATTGATGACAATTTTAAGTTTCTGTGTGGAAAATATGGTCACTTCAAAGTTTACACTGTGTGTGATTATGTCAATTTTTATCACTAAAATTACACACAAAGAAAAACCTGAATATTTAAAAGGGCAATTTTGTACATATAAGTTTGACTGAAATTCCAGTTCTTCACCTAGTTTCTTCGTATAATTAGCTTACTTACTGTCTGTAATAATATGTACATTACACGAATCTTTTATAGGTACCTTTAATGAACTTAATAAATACTACGTTATAAACAAGAAGAAGAAATACTGATACTTTAGCTTTATATGTTAAAGTTAGATCATTACTAAGAGCAAATACTGAATTTTTCCTGTCATTAAATTCAGCTACTAAGCGAAAGGATGTAATATTATTCACAATTTACAATATAAGATACTGTAGTACTGAGTGGTAGTAAACAGACTCCTCTTTTTATTAATCCATATATTGTTAGCTTATCTTGGAAACAACAGTGGTCGTAGACTATTTACGAGCCCATACATAGTCTCTCAGCCATATGGGACAGCCAGAATTGAGGAAATGGGAAGTAAAAAGGATTTTAAGACACAGATATAGCCTTACTCAAGTATGAACTGCAATATTTGTTAGCTGATATCTGAAAGATTTTCTGCATCAGTCAGCACGTCTTTAACACACCAAATATTATTATTAGTATCAAGACGCTGCATGTTCTGAACTTCAAAACTGGGAAGTAACATCCCATACATTTACCTGCTTGAAAACTGTCTCGCTTGCACTGTCTGTATTATCATATGAAGCCAACAGAACACCAGTTTTGAACCATATTTCAAATACAGCATTGAAGAGCAGAGATATGAATAGGTTCTTGTGAAGTGCTATTCTGTGTCCACGCAGTTGTCTGGAAAAGAAATGAAACAATAGATACAAGATGGACATGGGCTTTTGCTTTATTCTTTGAGCAACATCATGATAAGATGCATACATTTATGACATGTACAGGAATGCGTAAGAAATACTAATTTTTCTCACGTACTGCACAACTTCCAGTTGTCTTTATGGGTGTGAAACTCGGTATCTCAGACTAAGGGGAAAAAACAGAGCATCACAACAGAAGCGTAATACCCAGTACATCAACAGATATCACCAACAGCTTCACAGTAACCACCGAACATTTACAGACTCTACAAGTATCAACATGTAACAAAAAGATATAAAGACACACAGTCACCCTGCAAAAAGGAAACTTGTGCACTAGGGTAGTGTACTGTAAGTTGCACTAAGGTAGTGTACTGTAGTTGCACTAGGGTAGTGTATTGTAAGTTGCACTAGGGTAGTGTACTGTAAGTTGCACTAGGGTAGTGTACTGTAAGTTGCACTAGGGTAGTGTACTGTAAGCTGAACTAGGGTAGTGTACTGTAAGTTGCACTAGGGTAGTGTACTGTAAGTTGCACTAGGTTAGTGTACTGTAAGCTGAACTAGGGTAGTGTACTGTAAATTGCACTAGGGTAGTGTACTGTAAGTTGCGCCTCCCTAATTCTGAATTTAATGACCAGACAACTTCCATGGTCCAACATGATTTAAACAAAGCCACAAAAAATACGCTATATTTGTGGATCAAGTTGCGCTTTTTCCTTACTCTACTTTAGTATTTTGCACTTCTGTCACTTTTGTCATCTAAGTTGCATGTCTATTATAAATTTCCTAAATCTTCTGGTGCTTTATTCGTGCACAATGCTTTCTGGGATGAGTTGGCATTACCAAGAAAAGCGTGTTTATGTTCAGGAGTCCCAGCATAACACTTCGTAGATTTCACTGTTTTGCACTAGAATTAACTGGTTCTTGTATTTACCCAGAAATATGTGCCCGTGTATTAAAACTGAGTACAACACTGAAAATTTATTTTACAAAGTCTTGTGTAAGGCCGTTTGGTACCGAAGTACGCTGACAACCCACGGTTTGGAAAATTCCATAATCTGGCGCCAACCACGTAAGGAAGCCAGATAATTGAGGTGCGACCTGTTTATCATACATACAGTAACATCACATATAAATACAGAGCATAATTGAAACATCATGCAACAGACAAATAATTAACACAAAACATAAAACTGACATATGGGAAACTATACTTCAATCTGTAATAAAGACTTCAATGGACTAAGTTTACATGCTTCTGTGCAAAATCATTCTAGAACACTCTGCCATTTTGGAATATTTTTTTCCTCAGTTTATTAAGCATTCTGACAGAAAACAATATTTCATCACACAGTTATTTTTAGCGAGACCTTTGTAGGCGTGTTCGCAAAATTGCGAAAAGCGACTATTAGCTCCGGTATGCCGGATATAAAATTTCATGACAGATCTTCATGAAAAATTTATATTTGAGGATCGAAATTCTGTTGGAAAAATCCAAGTTTCATTAAAATCTGACAAGAATAACGGGTACTTTACATGAAGACCTGTGTACATCTATGATCATATCCCGTTCATTCTTCTTAGAATGAAAAATATTTCGGACAAAAGTTGTTCAGAAAATCAAATACACGTTTTATCTCGTAATAACTTCTTTTTCTTTTCGAAAATCGTGACGTTTATGAGATAATGTGGAAACATATGGGGCAGCCAGATAGGCCATGTATGGCAATATTACACGGCGCATGCGCTTTGCATGCTGAATAGCTAAGGCTACAGACTCGTTTAGAATATGTAATAATTAATACTCTTACACGGTAAAAATATTTATTCGAAAGCGCCTCACTATTAAGTTGTATGTATTTTACCTGTCTTGTTTTGTCATAAAACCATATCCTGAAAATATGTTAATATTTTAGTATAGTTATTTTTATCGCTGATTATGTTACATGCAAATTATTGTTGCATGTCAATTAACGTAGAAACCCTCAGTATATCCTAATATTTTAGTCCAGTACGATTCTCTGATAACGGTCCAATAACCGGAAAATGTTTAGAATTTAATACGTAGTATAGACGTATATAAACAATGTCCGTTATGATTGTATAATTTTTAATTAAATTATAAACCGAGGTGTGTGAGAAAGAATACTGAGCAGAATTTTTGTGCCAAAGAGGGAGGAAGCAATAGGATGTTACAGAATATTCCATAGTGAAGATGTTCTTGATTAGTACTTTTACCATAAACCGAGTGAATGTAAAATTAATATATAAGGTTAAATTGCTGTATCTCATAAAAGAATTCTCTGTTATTACAATTCTTGTGTGACTTTACGGTCCATACAATTCCATTTAGTGCCAGGGAAACCCCACCATTTTCCACACGTTTCTGCAACTTTGAAGACACAAATTCAACACTCAAGACGAATAGCAGAGCAGGGTTTCGAATGTGCTGTTCCATTTCATCAAAAGTTCTTCGTTTTGAATTTTGACGTCCTGTTTGGCACAATCTCACAAAAGTAGATACTTAATTACTTACTTACGTACTTACTTACTTACTCCATGGAGCGGAGTCCTTCTTGAGAAGCTAGCCGGTTTTCAGCCAGTCAAGAAATTCCCCGCATTTTATGAAACCCGAAGGTTCATTGCAGCACTAATAAGTGCCCGCCACCTGTCCCTATACTGAGCCAGCTCGATCCAGTCCATATCCCCACATCCCACTTCCTGAAGATACGTCTTACTATTATTCTCCCATCTACGCCTGGGTCTTCCAAGTGGTCTCTTTCCCTCAGATTTCCCCACCAAAACTCTGTATACGCTTCTCCTCTACCACTTACGCGCTACATGCCCCGCCCATCTCATTATTCTCAATTTTATGAACCGAACAATATTGGGTGAGGAATACAGATCAATAAGCTCCTCGTTATGTAGTTTTCTCCACTCCGCTGTCACCTCGTCCCTCTTCGGCCCAAATATTCTCCTCAACACCATATTCTCAAACATCCTCAGCCCACCTTCCTCCC
>JGI20166J26741_11522029_pt1 | contig 12467 bp, 11 predicted proteins | sample TergutCu122P5_FD_26741 | JGI IMG/M metagenome (IMG submission 26741) | reverse complement strand
ACAGTTTGTTTTCTAATTTTGTAGTGTTTTTCCATAATTGAGGTCACTTTGTATTTGGGTACATATTGATATAGTTAGTTACCAGTATATTTATATTGATATAGAATGTCACTGAGTAGGTTTGCGTTAATTTCAGCACCGAGGGCTTGTACTTTGAAGATATCTGTTTTGACTCTTATGCAGGATATTAGATGCACTGGCTGAAGTATTCCATGTTTCCCTCAGTCTGTAGAGGTGAATGCCGAGGTAGTTTATTGTAAAAGGCCATGACTTCTTTCCTAATTCTTGTCTAGTCACCATTCATGAGTGTCTTACCATCTTATTCAGCACTGTGTAACCTCTGCAGGTGAAGCAGGGGCATTCCAATATTGATGCATGGAATCTTTGTGCTAAAAATTGAATTTTTGTCATTAGTTTGTTATGTTGGTTGTATATATATGTAGGAAATGTGTGTTGCAGCAACATTGGATGGGGGGCTGGGTTACGTTCTGCCTGTCCCAGAGAAGACTTACCGTAGGCTGCTGATGTTGCAGAATGTCTTAGTGAACCACATTCCACACACAGGAGGACTCAACCCCAAAGCATTCAGGTGAGCAGACTACAATGACAGAAATTTTGTAACACACTATGATGCTCATGTATCGTCATCTCAGATGCATTGTGCCGGTGCCTGAGTCATCATATTGTCGGCATTTCTGCTTTTTATCTCCAGTTACCATCTTTTGGAAGAGCAGGACCCGTGCATGAGTGGCTTAAATTATAATTTTTAATGTTTTATTATTGGGTAGTGGTGGATCTCTGCCTACAGCCCTTCTGACCATTCAAACACTTTCTAAACATGTTTCATAACAAAGAAACAAGTTTATACTTCTTTGGATTTTGATATGTTTTTCTAACAGGAATTGTAAGAAATGAGAATGAGAACTCAAATTTCTTGTGTGTATCCCCCAAAAGTGTGAAACACTCCATGATGCACTGAGGAGCCATCCACTATTTTTTGGCTCAGCCATATTTTAGTACATCTTTTCAATAGTTTACATTTCAGAAGTAGGAATGTGAATACAGTTCTTTAAATGATCACAACACTGCAGTTCCTAGCACTGTTTTAAGCTTTCAAGTGCCTGTTTACATGCTGTTCAATATTTTGCTACATTCTGTTAACTATCACTAATTAGTTTTGTAGTAAAATTAATAACAGTATCATTTTTTTGTATTTAGATTATTTTCCAGAAAGCTGCTCTTGAAACTACTTTGCTTTCATTTTGGTTCACATCAGTTTTATAAACTTAGTTTTGCATCACATTCCTTGAAATTGGTCTCCATAAACAGATGCACTTCACAATCTTGACACCAATATGTAGTCTTATTTATGTTAAATTTCCTGGACAATACAGCGTACTACCTCATTCAAAATAGTTAAAAATTTGGCTAAGTATTCTGCTCATGAGTTTGTAGGGTGCATTTGTTCCAGTCAGCAGTAATTTGCTTTCCTGCAACATTGTAATCAATTTGCAGTTCCAGTTCACAAGCATTAATGATACAGTTAGACGTATTTAGTCATCATTCTTACATTGTTTCATTTTTCATTTCTCCTTGTGCCTAATCCACATCAGTTTTATCTGAAGTCACACTTATTAGCTAATGGGAAATGCATGCAGAACCTATGGGAGCAGTTCACATTGTTCTCACAACTCTCACCAAACAGAGTCTTGTGAACAGTGTTAAGACACTGCAGACAGTGTACCCATGCAGGCACAATTGTTCCAACAATAGAGTACAGTTAGCATACATGGATAAGGGCATGAATTGAAGGATTCCTCTCTCTCTGTCTCTCTCTCTCTCTCCCTTTTTTAAAGTGAAACTTATGAAATAGACTTTTACCTATATAAGTAAACACAGAAATCCTAGGATATGTTCATATGTCATCACCAGAATACAGAACAAAGTCATATAGATGTCATTCCAAAATGTGTCAGAGTTGAAATAATTAGGATGATGGCAACACACCATACTTGTGTTCAGGAAGAAATGAAGGGCAGATTAAATACAGGGAATGCTTGCTGCTCTTCACTTAATGATCTGACTTCCTGTCTGCTGTCTAAAAACAAAAAGATTAAAATTTACTGTAGTTTTGTCTGTAGGTGAACCTTAGTCTGCTATGTTAATGGAAGAGCCTAGAGAGACTGATGATATTTGAGAACAGCATTTCAACCTGAGAGACAGGAAGCTGGAAAAAAGTTGCATAATGATGAGCCTCATAACTTCATCAAATATTATTAGTGTGATCAAATAAAGGAGAATGAAGTGGGCAAACAGGTAGCATGGATGGGAGTGCTTATAAATGTACAACATTTGTGTCAGAAATTTTGAAGGGAATAGGCATCCTAGAGAAACTGGGTATAAGTGGGAGTATAATAATAAAATGGATATTAAAGAAACACGGGAGGGTGTGGAGGGGATTAATGTGTCTAAGGACTATGACCAGTGGGTTTTGTGAATGTGGTACTAAACTTTCAGGTTCCATAAAGGGCATGAAATTTCATGAGTAGCTGAATAACCATCAGCTTCTAGAGAAGGACTTTGCTGCATGGAGTTACTAAGAATTCTACCTGTCCTTGTGTAAGGGTGCAAAATTTGTTTTTTCGCTGAGGGAAGTGAACATTTGGGCCCAAGGGAAAAAAATTCAGTTCTCAAAATAAAGAAGTTCAAAATTTTTATTTATCTCGTCACTGAGGCTATTAAACAGTTGAGGTTGAGATGGGTTAAACATGTAGAATGGATAGGTGAAATGAGAGATGCACAAAATATATTGTTGGGAAACATGGAAGAACACTTGGGAGACATAAAGGCTTATGCTCAGAGGATATTATAATATATTGTACGAAAATAGGTTTTTGTTTTTGTTATCAGCTAGTTCCTTCATTGCAGTCAGGAATTTTCCTTAAGAATTGCCACTTTCATTGTTAGATGGTTTCACAGGACATACAAGAGTGCAACCAAGCTTCTGAGCAACCCAGCACGTGGTATCATTGATGGGGAGCTGGTGTGGCTTTTCCTGGGGCTTCCAACATCTGAGAAACAAGAGGTGGCCAAGAAGATAGGTACCAAAGTAGATGAGATTGCAGATGACCTTGCAGATATTGAGCGCCTGACTGCGCATTTCTAGAAGTTGTATGGTGTCTGATGTGTACAGATAGACTTACTATGGTGTCTGATGTGTACAGACAGACCTACTGTGGTGTCTGATGTGTACAGACAGACTTACTGTGGTGTCTGATGTGTACAGATAGACTTACTGTGGTATCTGGTGTACAGATAGACTTACTATCAAGATTTTTGGTATTCTTCTTATGGCCCTGCAATTGAACATTACCAGTCTGCTAGACAGGATGTGTGTGAAGAACCGCTTCAGCAGTGTCAGTTGCTGGTACATATCACTGTGTCCATTTCAGGCCCTCAGGTCACAGTTAGAACTGTTATAAAATATGTCTTCAGTGAAGAAATTTAAGTTTAATATGAACGAAATATTCCCATTTTGAAATGGAAGTGGAAGTGAGTGAACTAAGCAAGCTGCCTTTGACCTCTACCTTGAGCAGCTGATAGTTACTAGCCAATAGTAGTGTGGCTAGCCATTCCTGAGTTCAGTTTTTGGGTGATACAACTCAAGGTGGAGGAACATTACATGGAACATCTGGACAGATATTCATCTTATGTAGAGGAGATGCAATTAAGTGCTGTACATTGGGGTGCAGCTTTCTTATTTGGGAATTAGGTTATTGAAGTCATGATCATTTTGACCTGCAACTTTGAAGATGGCATAGGATGTACATAGTTAATAGCACCAGACCATTGCTAACTCTGGGCAGATAATCAATGTACAGACACAGATTTCTTGTTTCGGTCAGTGATATCCCAAGCTGAGCCTTGTGTCAAATGTTCATTGGGAATGTGGGGTCTGTTGATGTCACCCACATTGACTGAAACTTAATCATGCTGCTTTTAGTAGAAAAGTTCACAGGATGACATTTCTTTGGGCCAACCAGAATTCCTGCATGCCTTGTAATTTGAATTGTGCTGTGTTTTCCCAGCTTGCAAACACTAACGTTCAATCTGTTAGAACTAAACACTAGTTTTACAATCATGGCAGAGGGCAGTCTTTAAATTCTAGACTCTTAAGTCTACCTGAATTTGTACAAAACAAAACGTAACTGCCATGGAAATTACATACATTGAAATGCGCAAGCAGCTGCATAGTACTGGCTTTTATGCCAAAGTCCACAATTTTAATGAAGCAAATTCACATGAATTAATTATGCACTGTGTAATTAATTGTTGTTCAACATCAACAATTGGGAATAAAACACCAGTGACAACTTGAAAGACCTCCGTGGCATATTTGCTGAGAGCAATTGCAACTGAACCCAGGGCACCCAAATCTGGCCACCACTCCTTCATTTTAAAGTGTCATCCCACAAAGTCTGAAACCAGGAGGGCAGCATCTCAGTGCAGCCAGAACAAACTTCACTGTCATTGATGGCAAAACAGCATGGTGAGTGTGGACAGACAGAAAAGATTACCAGCTAGTGAATGTGAAGGTTCATCAATCATCATTCTGTGATGAGAGCCAGCTGTAGGGTTCTTGTCTGCAGAGCTCAACATTTCACATTTTTACAGTTTATTACTGTATGATTCTCTTGAGTTATTTATCCTCCATGGCATCTGCCTGTCACATTAATGGTGACAGTGCATATCTGAAGGGGATCACCCACCAAGCTAATCTACTACTTGGCCAGCCATCATCATGCAGTTGGTGATGGCAAAGTTTTGCCTCATAGGTGCCCTAGGTCTTCTCTTTCTGTCCTTTATATGGGCATAATATCTAAATTTATTTTGAACACATAAAGATGTAATTTAATTCTAAAGATATCATGACCTGATTCTGAGAACATGAATCATGCTAAAAGACTCTGGATTATAATCCTTTTCAGTGTCACCATTCATCTTCCTTTCTGATCAGGTGTGATGTCTTAAAATTTAATGTAAATATTAAAAAATCTGTAAAAATAGTGGACTTTTCCATTTCTGCAACTAAGGCCTGTTTCATTTCAGATCCTAGACTAGGAGCAAAGTCTGTTGATGATGTAGGTATTTGTTGTTTCCTTCCAGTAACTTTCTTTCTGTACATGATTCTGTTGAAAGCAACAAACAGCTGTATATCTGTGTGAAATTTTCCTGCAGAATTATGGTACAAGTCTTTAGAGACTGATAAACCTGTTTGGTCAGAAACTTAAAACTACTACTTGCGCTGTTTTGTGCCAAGACAATGTTTAAACCTTGGGGCTGCAATAAATAGCATCAAATTGTCCTCCAGAGGACAATAGAAACTGTTTCCTTGTGATAATATAAATACATTTTGTATGACTTGTGGTTTTAATTTGTCACTGGGTTTGTGTTTTCCAACATTTCAAGGGAATGTGGTGCCTTAAAACATCAAGAAACAGTAATCCAGCAACATGACATCATGTCCCAGAACACCTGAATCCTCAACAAAACTACTGTGGAAACTTCAAAATCTCACAGATGAAACACAACTCTGATATGTAGTGCCAGGTTTCCATGTAGTGATAGAAGTCTCATTAAGGAAGAAGCACTGATCAGTCCTGTGGCACAGCATTTTGTGGGAAGATAGAAAGCTTAGACCATGGTGGAATGACATAATGCATAACTTCCTCTACCATGATTAGTAATCAGGAAAAATGTTATAGAAATTTCAGGCATTTATCTTGTGTAACATACTGCATATGGAGAATTATTGGTCATGCAAAGGATGTCCAAAATTAGCAGCATTACTGATATTATCTGCATGTAATAAGTATGTAGGATAAGACTGAGGGGTTAAAGTGAGAGTCAGAGTAAATGAACTGAAGTTTTGCATGCTGAAAAATTATCATTAGACCACACTGATATTTGTCCTCGCATCTGAGTTTTGAGGTGATGTAGTACATTAAATTTTATGTTTTTATTTAAGACACTTGTATAAAAGAGCACCAGGAGTCACAGCATTCTCCTCACTCATACTGTGAAGTGTTACTGGTCACGCATGGTTGTGAAGTCTGATGTTATTCTGTTTCACAACTGCATAAAACCCCCTGATGGGTTTAACTGCACACTTCCATGTCAGCAGCCCTATGAGAGCCAATACAACTACCACCGCAGCTGTAATACCAAGAATCTCTGGCCATGACAGAGGTGTGCTGTGCTGCTGCAAACCAGGAATTAAGTGTGAGGTTGTTTTATTCCCAAGTGCTGTTGTGAACTCTTTTGTACTGACCGTAGTTGAAGGTACTGGCCGATCTGTAGACCTCTTAGAGTCTTCAGTTGTCCAGGTCTCTGTCATTCCAGTTGATTTTTCCGGCTATCAAAATAACAGACCATGTTAAAATCAATCATGTCACTCTTCTCTGTTGTAATTGTCAAAACATGTATTATATTGTTTTAGGCATTTTAATTTCTGTTTGATCACTACCAAACATACTAGAATTGCAATAATGAAAGCCACAACACACACTTTGACATTATATATATGTACCATTTGTCGCTGTATAGTAATTAAATTATTCTTTGGTTACTGAACTGTTTAGAGCCAAATGGTAAATGTATGTACTGCCTGCTGTAGCATTTAAAATTCTGAATTTTCACATGGTTCTCACAATCAACATAATTTATTTTCCCAAACAGTGTTAATTGATTGGTCTTAGTACTGGCAAGAGATTTTGTTCTGTCTGAGATAGCAACTGACTACTTATATACAAAGGAGTTCCAAAACAAAATGAACTAACAAACACTGTCATTCTGAAAACTTTATTCTGACTTCTGTGTATACATGGCCTATGGGTAACAGATGGTACACATCAGACCTCCATGTTGTCACCTTTGACATTTAAGCATTTGTCGTCATGGCACTAAGGCTTGCGTCCTGACGTAGAATAAATCATTGTCAAGTGCCTTTAACTAGGAAGTGATGGCTTGCTTCACATGGGGGTCTGTTACAAATTGCTTGCCAGCCAGGTATTTGTTAAGGGGTCAAAAAAGATGAAATCTTGGGCCTTAGATTGAGACTACTAAGGAGGGTGGTCCATAACGTTCCAGTTGTAACCAGTCACAAGTCTGGTTAGCAGTACGGAGCGTGGCTTTAACATGCAAAGTGATCATACTTTGGCACAGCAACCCAGGCCTTTTGCAACAGATGGCCTGCTTTAACCTCTCAGGTGTACTGCAATAATGCTGAACAGTTTTGTTATCACCATGGTCAAGGAAATCCACAACAAACATGCCTCTATAGTCCTAAAAGACAGTTGCATGATCCTTTTTTGTGGATGTCATCACGTTAAATCTTTGCTGGAGGAGATGATGGGTGTTTCCTCATCATGGATGCTGTTTTTGGGTTCAGACATTGCATGATTAACCCATGTTTCTTCCCCTGTGACACTGCACTGCAGAAACTGCTCTGCTTGATCGGCACTATGTGTAAAATGTATGGGAGCAAATTCCATATGACAAGCTTTGTGATCATCTGTGAGGTTTTTTGACACCCAGCATGCACACATTTTTCTGTCATCCAGTTGGTTATGAACAGTGCCAGCTTAAGATGTCTGTCATCTCTGATAAGGGCATCTGTATGACACTCACATTGTCATCAGTAGTGGCTGTGCCTAGTTAGCCGTGTTGCTGCCTGTCATCATCTATCCTGCCATTATCAATACCACTGCACCATATCCGCATCTTTTCTGCCATTACACCATGCTGCAATTTCCAATGGTGTGATACTCTTCACACACACACAATGGACATATCACACTGCATACTTCAACATTGTACGATGTTTTCAGTAGGCATGACATTTTTAAATTGATTGTTAGGTGATAACAGTATGCTTAAATGATCTTGTGTGGCTGTATGACAACACAGTCTACTTGTGCTCATTACTTGGCAAAATTTGTTGTCAGATGATGCTATTGCACATGAGACACCTTTTTATCTACCTTCTTTAAACTTTCATATATGATGTGGGTAAATTTCAGTCCTCAGAAGCATTATGGTGCTTTTTCAGGTGCTTAAGTTAATGGAATTGAGTTATTCTGTAGTGGTTAGAACATTGCTCTTGTGTCTGGGAGATACCTGACCCCCAAAATTTGTGATTTTTTTGTTATATCTATCAGTCCCTCCAGGACACTGTCACATCATTGAGTACTCTTATTCATCCTGTTATTCTCATTTTAATGCTATATGACACAGTAATATGAAATAACAAGAATATATTAAGTGAAAAAGATAAAATCCCATGTGGAATTCGGAATCATTTATCACCTCCCGAGTATTTCCAAGACAGTTGACCAAATAACTGATGGGTTGACCAGTTGACTGACTGACATTGGTACCTGAGGGTTCAGTACTGGTCAAATAAAAGGCTACTATTGGATCTGACTGACACTGAAACTGGAATTTGAAACAGAAGTAGAAGCCATTCCATGAAAGAGTGTTGAGGATATGGAGGTATGTTCCATGCACTCAAGATGGAGGCCAGAGCTAATATGGATAGAGTGTCAACATGAAAATCCTACTCATTCATGTCTTCAGTCCTCGCTTTAGGCACTTGGGTGTCCAAATAAATATAATTTCTTCCCTTAGTTTAATGAATGGCCAGCTATTCCCCTCACTGGTTTGTGAAAGATCACACTTCTCAGATGGTCTCATACCTGTAACTGTGCCAACTCCAGGGCTGCTTTCAGTGCATCAAGTAGGCCGTGGACACCATTTTGATCAGAGACATAGAAGAACTGACCCCCTGTTGCAATGGCCAGCTGCTTGAGGTCATCCAGTGGTGCATCCTCTCTGTAAGGAACAAACATATCAGTTGTAAACATCATTGTATGTAAATAATAGAAATGATATAGTTTTTCTAAGATTGTGGCCCTGTGGGTCATGATACACTGTAGTTTGGTAACCACCTGCCACACTATGCCTACAGTGCTGTCATAGTAGTCACTAACTACACAAATTAAAATCTTATGTAGCTATTCTTTTTTTAGTTTACCATGTGATATTACTAAGAAAGTGTCTGCTAGGTACAGTGTTCCTACATTATGCATACCCAAAGCCAACTGCAACAACCTTTGTCCCAGACTCTACAACTTCGGCTTGGACATTGCTAATGAACTGGTCTGGCTCTGTGTTCTGTCCATCTGTCACCAACACCATGATGCCTTTCCTCTTCCCCAACACCTGATGTTGGATGGAGAAACATTTGAGCAATGATAATAATTACTGTGCTTAGAAATGTCTATCCACAAATAAAACACCTCTCACCTGAAGCGCACGTCGTACACCACAACCAATGCAGGTCTCACCCTGACCACTGGTAGGGATGCTTTGCACAAGGTGCTTTTGTGATTGGGCATCAACCACAGTCAGTTCGCTCAGCTTGTCCGCATATGTGCTGTAACAGTTTGTAGCGGCATATATAATACAGTATCAGTTGATTAGTTAAGTGGATCATGGAATATGTCAAGTCCTTAGGATCATCATCTTTGTCACAAAAGTCCACCAATTACTCCTCATTCCAGTTCACATTCCCACACTGCACCAGTACTTTTAATGGTAAAAGGCCTTGCAGGTCTTTCAATGGTATCTTTCCGTAAAGTTGACCTATGAATATTGAAGCTGGGTTTTTCCTAATACACAGTGCAGATGTGTGATGGTATAACCAAAACTATAAGCTGAGTTTCACCACAAGAATTTGCATGGCTACCAAGTAAATACTGTTTACAGCAGAGATCTTTAAAAGATCTGGCATTTGTATGATCAGATGACATGACCCTGACAATTTCTTCTTTAAAACTGACTCGAAGTTTATGATGGGAGACTTGTAGTACAACCCAACAAGGTTGTTTTTCTTATTGAAAGATTGTTACTGGTATGTTAGTGTAAGGCACTTTGTGCAAAGAACACATAACACCAAAATATTCTACAGACAACAGTAATAATCTCCACAAACATGGCTGCAAATTTAGTAACACACTTTGCTTTTGCTTCAAATTGTTTTCTAGAATACAGAAGAACCCTTACGAGAATTCCACCATTCCTAGCAGAAGCCCACTCGGTATGCTGTGAATCCATGTACGCAAAGCAGTGTGTAATTTCTGGATTCTTTCCTGAAAAAGACATCCAGAAATACATTAGTGTCCATTACGGCACCAAAATCTAACACCAGACATATTAGAAACGATATTTCCCAAGTGTTAATAACTTAAATCATTTAGCCATTACAGTTGTTATTTTACTGCCAGACACACACACATATATATATGTATACTGTGTAGAGATACGAACCTCGTACTCCATTGATGCAGATACATCAAGTGTCAAAACTATAGCCAGAGACCAAGGTGTGCCCTTTAAGTGGTGGAAAACAGGCTGAAGATCGGACAGGTCTGTCATGATGCTTGATCCATCTGAATCCAAGTAGTTAGCACTAGTCTTCATGGACCAACAAGATAATACAATGCTCAAAGCAAGCAACATCCTGTCAAGATGGCAGAACAGAATGTGGACTGATGTGTAATTATGATATAACAGTCATAAAAACATTGATTGAATTGTTCAATACACTGTTTGTTTAACAATTAAGAAACAAAAGCCCCTCTAAAGTGGGTGCAGACTCAAGTAAATGAATATAACTGTATTCTGTGAGACCTGCACAGATAGCAAGTGTTACGGGATAAATGTCATATGAATACACCGAACTTTATGACCTGTCACCAAAAGTAAATAATGTGCAGATAAGATAAAACAGAGTGAATCAGATCTGCAGAGAATAAGCATCATAAACTACCTCACAACATACCACTCTGTTGTCACAGAAGGATGTAATATTATGACACTAGTACACCTATGCTAACGTTCTGATAAAGTGCAGAAGTTGTTTGTCTTCCCTGATTGAACAAATCCTGTAAAACTGGTAAGAAAGTCCAAAATATTAGCTATGCTTGGAAGAAACACTAGCAATCTGAAGTCAAAATGCACCCAACTGATATGTGAAGGAATTTATTGTATGTGTGATTTCAGGTTTCCCCTTCCTGTAAATGAGATGTTCACTATTATTGGATGTTCCTCCCATAGCCCCTTTGCAAGCCCTCTTTCCTCTCCTTACTCCTTCCCCAGGCTGGGGCAGCTCTGTTTTCTTCTGCCTTCCAAGTCTACTTTCATTTCTGTGACTTAATCCTGTAGCACCTACTTCCCTGTTGACAAACAGGCCATCTTCCCCTCGACACTTGTCTTTCCAGCCCCATACTGTTTGCCTGCCTATTATGTTCCTCATCCCTCATTTCTTTTTTTCTTTCTCCCTTCCATATTTTTTCGCTTCTTTCCTTCCTGCACCTGGCAGTGGCCTCATGTTCCAGGACTGCTGTTCCTCATAGCAGCCTCTTGGGGTGCCACCAACCCTATTGGATAGTATCATGTTCCCTGAAAACCAATCACTGCCCACAACATTCCCATTATATCTGCATACCTATGTGTTCCTGGTATTCTGGGACTGCTTAACCCTCGAAGATGGAACCGTTAGGTTGTCACAGAACGTCGGTAGACCGCATTTGTTATGTGATGGCACATGCGCAGAAACCAGATTTCATCTTTTGACGAAATGGTTGAGCATCAGTTCAGTCGACTTCTGGCAGCCAAGGTGTGTGCATCAGTGGCAGTAATAAAACTAACACCGGTATCTACTAGAGAAGGTAGTGAAATAATTAAATCACTAAAATGGAAAAATTCACATGGCTATGATGAGATACCAATAAAAATACTAAAAATAAGTTTGCCCTACATTATGTCTCCTCTCACATATATATGCAACAGGTCGTCCACAGGCATATTTCCTACATGATTAAAATTTTCACAAATAACCGCATATTCAAAAAAATGTAACAAGGCAGAAATATCAAACTACAGACCAATCTCATTACTTACATCTTTTCCAAAGTTTTTGAAAAAGTTATTTATAAACGATTATATCATCATGTAATTAGTAACAGTATATTAGCAAAGTAGCAATATGGTCTTAGAAATAATTCCTCTACTGATATAGCTTCATATAATCTAATTAACAATATTTTAAAAGCACTTAACAATAAAATGTGGGTCGGAGGTATTTTTTGTGATCTGACAAAACATTTGATTATGAAAATCACAATATCCTACTGTCTAAACTGGAGTTCTACGGTATCACAGGTAGAGCTAATAACTTAATAAAATCATACTTGAATGACAGATATCAAAGAGTACTAATGAAGAACAAATATTCTAAAAATTATTCAATCTTGATGTATGATCTTTGATCTTCACCCGTCACAGTACCCGAGGCGCCTGCAGACGCCATGTCTAACACTCGTCAATTCAAAACGGCGTACACT